>Ga0208966_1000002_pt1 | contig 146978 bp, 117 predicted proteins | sample GreLakmeHU45MSRF_FD_187701 | JGI IMG/M metagenome (GOLD analysis project Ga0208966, IMG submission 187701) | Freshwater lentic microbial communities from great Laurentian Lakes, MI, USA - Great Lakes metaG HU45MSRF (SPAdes) | ecosystem: Environmental > Aquatic > Freshwater > Lake | place...
CCGACAATCCACGTCCGGCCCGACCACCCACGTCCGGCCCGACAGACACGCGAAGCCATCCCGTCAAGCCCGACCACCCATGCGAAGCCATTCCGTCCGGCCCGACAATCCACGTCCGGCCCGACCACCCACGTGCGGCCCGGCAATCCATGCGAAGCCATCCCGTCCGGCCCGAACGTACAAGCAAAGCCATTCCGTCAACCCCTGACCCAACATTTAGCCCACGGCCACGTCCGCCGATGTGCACCAATCGCACAGACCGCCATGCCCAGCATTTGCTACACGTCACGTCCCCGAAAAAAGGACCTCGACCATGCCGTGCCCTCAATCGAACGAACACGTTACGTACTTCTGCGGCTCTGACGTCCGTTGCGACTACGTGCACTACGAGCTCCGCGACTACAGCATCCTCGACTGCCCTCACTCCCCGTGTAGCAGCTCAGGCTCCAACGTCGACGTCGACACGATGTCCAACGTCACGCGTGGTGCGAACCGCGCAGCCTCCATCATCACGGGCAACTGCCAGTCCCGAAAGACCAAGACCACGATTGATGAGCTCGTGAGCCTGTTCAAGGCCGACGTGGGATCGGAGGATTCGGCTTTGCTCCTAGTGATTTCTCAATCGAACTCTACACAGAATGCTTACCAGATGCGTCAGCGCATGGAGTCGCACGTCGAGCTGAGCCAGATCTTCCCCACGTTCCTCGGAATGGACAGAAATATCCGAAAGGGCGCCCTTCAGCCTCCGACGTCCAAGGCGGCCCGCTGCGCCATGGTGCGCTACTTCCACAAGGCCAACATCTCTGCCATGATGGACGTGGCGACGTCTCGGCATTGGGACCATCTGTACCTGGTGGTCGACGAGGCCGACATGGGCAACGACGAGGGCGTGCTCAAGCGCCTCTCGGCCATTCACAGCCTCGACTGCGCTCTGGCCACGTCGGACGTGTTTGCAACTGTGACGTCCGGCATCTTCGTCGACGCCCCGCGTCCAGCCCTCCGTGTCATCTTCGTGACGGCCACCCCGATCAACCTTTGCAAGACATTTCACGACATCGGCACCAAGCACACCAACACCTTCCCCGAGGGCTCCTTGGTGCGCAACATCCTCGAACACGGTATCGCCGTTGACCATACATGGGTAACACCTCACGAATCCTATGTGTCTCTCGAATGGTTCAAGGAACAGGACCTGGTGCACATCATCGCGGACCCGGTCAAACCGAAGGTGTCGAAGAGCGCTGATCACGTAGGCCAAGATCCCACAGAGCCCGAGGAGCCGGACCTGATTTCGCTGCGCACCGACGCCGCCTTTGACGTCATGCGTACTCTGTCGAAAAAGCGCCAGCGTCTCATGATGGTTTCAATTTCCTCGAAACGGGATGACCACACACAGCTCGCGGAGCGTCTGATCCACGAGGACATCAGCGACCTCGTCGTCTGCCTCAACAGCCAGAACGGCAAGAACTACATGGTGCACACGCATCACAACGCTTGGGCGATTCCCAACAAGCAGCTGGCCGACGCGGCCGACCAAGGCGCCTTCCGGCTCTACATGAACGACATGGGTCAGATGCACGACACCGGTATCGAGTCGTGTCACGACATCCCTCTCTCGCACATCCTGCTCTGCGCCACGACGCGTCCCTGCGACCTTCCGGCCCTCCTCTCGAGCATCGAGGACCCGACGACGCGCTACCAGATCCGGACGCTGAGTCAGTGGTTCATGACCAACAAGTCCAATGGGTCCAACGCAAACCGGAACCCGCACATGCCAACCAAGGGTCTGATGCGAGTGGCACTTGTTGGCGGGAACCTGCTGAACCGCGGCATCACGATCCAGGACGCCCGCGTCGGCTTCGTGTGCACGTCGTTCGTGTTCATGGACGGGCCGACACGTGCCGACGGAGGCGCCAGCCACACGCAGAAGGTCGGCCGCGCGCTTGGCAATCTGCTGCCGGTCTTCCAGGAGTTCAAGCCGCTCCTGCTGATCTCGGCCGGCATGTACGAGTCGGCCCTGGCCAACGAGCGCCTTACACGTCGCCACGGCATGCGCACCCACGGCACGTCCATCCAGATCGGCGACTACATCCCGCACGAGGAGTTTGTGCGGGAGCGCAAGGAGATTCGGGCCAGTCACACTCAGGCTACCGTGAAGACTGTAGGGACCGAGGTGACCAAGACGACCGAGGATAAGCCCAAAGAGAGGTCCAAGCGCACAGCCCTTCGAGGTGCGGCACGTGTTGCGTTCACCTTGCGCCTAGTTGTTGCCACCGACTCAGTCCCCGAGTCGCTCCTGCTCCTGACCGAGCCGCTCTCGCCCGAGCTCACCGCCGTGCTGCCCATGATGCCCGTCCTCCCTTCTGACCCCGCAAACAAAGCGCAGCGTGGAGCGATGCAGACAGCCTACAGAGCGAAGGTTCTGGCGGCTCTGAAGAAGCGTGGGCTGACGTTTCCAAACATTCAGGTGACGTGGGGCAATCGTGTCGCAGAGTTCGACAGCGCAGCCTACATTAACTGTCCCAATTACGAAACGTGTCTCGTTGTGGGCGCCATCGACGGCAAAATGCACGCTATGCGCATGCACCGTGTAAACGTGCAAGCCTTTCGCCATAAATTAGCGAAGACCGCGGCCATGTACACGTTGGATGGGCGCATGCATGTTCTGGAGAAGACGGGGGTGTAGGCGGGCCGGCATTTGCATCACACATACAGCATGATTTTTGGCATTACATATGTATTACACAAATAGGGTTGGGCATTGGCGTGTACCTAACGTGGTAGGTCGGGTACAACGTGGTAGGTCGGGTTTGGCCTGACGTGTAGGTTGGGCCTGACGGGAGTGCGGCCCTTTTGCGTTGTGTTGTGCTTAACGGTAGGTCTGGCACAACGTGGTAGGTCGGGCCTGACTGGGGGTGGCTTCGCATGGCCTGTCGTGCTAGACGGGTATGTTGGGCCTGACGTGTAGGTTGGGCCTAACGGGAGTGCGGCCCTTTTGTGTTGTCATTACAAATCCAAAAATAAGCCTCCAAACGTCAGCCCCGCCGCGTCACACCTCAACCTCCGCCCCATCCACGTCCAACAGCGGCATCCGCTCCGTCTTGTTCAGCCACCTCGCCCCGATCCAGCGAAAGCCGCGGACGCGCAGCAAATGCATGTTGACCAAGTCCCCAAACTCGTCGCCGATAAAGACCAGGACGTCGTCGCGTGGGTAGTCGCTGTCCGTGAGCGACTTGATCGTCAGGAACTCTAGGTTGACGAGCTCAGCGATGCAGGCCGGGACGATGTACTCGAATGCCACGAGGTCTTCGGACTCGCTGGACTGCTCGGAGTCTTGAGAGCCATTCGAGTCCTGAGAGCCGTTGCCGCCGCCCCACTCCGCCGTGCTTGCCTTCTTCATGATCGTGATCGAAAGGTCCGTCAAGTTCTTCATGACCCCAAGGCTGTCTAGTACCGGGGTCTCCCATTCGCCGTCGGCCACGTCACGTATGATGCCCAGGCGCTTCAAATGCGGACAGCCCGTATGCAAAGCGCCAAACGTCTTGGCCGACCTGTCCACGATCGCCAGGTCAGTCGACCCCCAAGCGGTGCCCTTCAGCTGCAGCTCCTGCAGCCCCTCATAGTCGCCACGCTCGACGGCACTCGTCAGGTACGCCCAGTCCTCGTGGGAGTTGACGAACCACGTCAGGGTGGAAACGCGCTTTGAGCCCGATGTTCCAGTCTTCATGGCTACTGCTACTGATTTGCTTTGAAGTAAAGCACGGGCCTGGCACGTCAATTTTTGGGGCGGCACCTATATGTGGGGTTGCTCTTGCCGATGCTATCATGTTCACACGTACTTTTCTAGCTAGGTAGTAGAGTAGTACGCACCACACCCGTGCCATGGATGCAATCAAGTGCAAAACGTTCTTGGCCGACCCTTCGATCAATCCTCTGACGGGGCGGAAGATTGACCCGACAGGCGCCACGGCAAAGAAGCTTGAGAAAGAGTGCAAGGGTCTTGTTGCTAAGGCTGCTTCGCCTAAAGCAGCTTCGCCCAAGGCAGCTTCGCCAAAGGCTGCTTCGCCCAAGCCCAAGGCCGCGTCGCCCAAGCCAAAGGCCGCGTCGCCCAAGCCCAAGGCCCTCGACCCACGTCTGCGCGATCAGGTGATTGTCTTCAGCGGCTTCCGGTCGAAGGAGATCGAGGCATCGCTGGCCACTGTCAACTGCAAGGTGGCCACTGCTATCTCGAAGAAGACGCTGCTCGTGGTTGCCAAGGACCCTTCTGACGTCACTGGGAAGGTGGCCAAGGCACGTGAGTACGGCATTCCCGTTATGTCGCTCGACTCGTTCAAAGAGCAATACATGAAAAACATGGGCTCGGCTGCTGCTGTCGCAGCCGCTCCTGCCAAAACGCAAAGCCCGTCGCGTATGCCCAACATCTGGACGTACGACCCTTCCCAATACGATAACGAGTCCGAGTACATGGACGACACCGATAAGACCGAGAAGTACTTCACGTCCATCAAGAACAAGACGGTGCCCGGCGACTACATCGTCCCCGAAGACGGCTACCGTGGCGCGGGCGTCATGATCGTCGGCCTCAACAAGAAGCTCATGGCCCCCGAGCCTCACGGCAATGGGGAGGTGTCCTTCCCCGCCAAGGCCTTCAAGATGCTTCTGGACCAAGGCATGACCGTCGATGACGTGATCAAGACTTACAAACAGAGCCAATTTACGTTCCTCATCTACCCCATGTCGCATCAGAAGAAGCTCGTTCACAAAAAGAAGGGCCCCTGGTCCGGCAAGCTGCGCGTCTACGATATCCACGGCGAGTTCAGTAGCAAGGGCGGCGATGCCGAGGTCGACCTGGACGAGTTTGACTTTTGGCATACTTGGGATGAGATGGGTCTTGGGGCGACTCGCTAAGAGGAAACCTAATCACATTCGTCCAAATCGACCACTTTTACATCCATAACATGTAAAGTAGAACGCAACACAACGCATAGACATGGTACGCTCCATCACCGTCAAGCCCTACATGTCCTTCGAGGAGTTCAAGACCAAGCACACCAGCGCGGCCTTCAACGCCAGCCACTTCACGGACATCGCCCACGAAGACTGCGACGTGTACGGCGAGGAGGACGGCAAGCGCTTCCTGCTGGTCAAGTTCCGCAAGGGCGTCTTCGGCCCCGAGCTGCTCCAGCTGTCGCGCGACTGCTTCGAGAAGGCGGCCATGCGGGCGCGGTCGTACCGCAAAGGCGCCGTGGCCTCCGGCATTGTGGACCTCGCCGACAAGAAGCTGCAAAACACGCATACGCTGCTGGCCGGCTACTGGGACCGTCGCGACGTCTCGACCACGCTGCTCCTCAAGAAGAACGGCATGACCAAGAGCGCCTTCGGCTCTGAGGGCTTTCCGTGGACGGTGTGCCGCTTGACCACGTTCACGCGCGACAAGCCGGAGCTCTGGGCCGAAGGGCAACCGTGGCTGCAGGCGATCGCCGCGGCCCACAAGTCGCTCGCGCCCAAGGAGTACGCGTTGCAGCTGAAGGCCGCCAAGCGCGTCATGCCCGAGTTCCGCATCAAGGACACGGCCTTCACGACCGTCACGGTCAACCACAACTGGCAGACGCGTACGCACACGGACAGCGGCGACTTCGAGGACGGCCTCGGCAACCTCTCGGTCAGCGGCAACGAGAACTGGACCGGCGGCTACCTCGGCTTCCCGCGCTTCCGCGTCGCCCTCAACATGCGCCCAGGAGACTTTTGCGTCATGCGCGTCCACGAGTTCCACTGCAACACGCCCATCAAGAAGACGGCGCCCGACGGTACGCGACTCTCGTTCGTGCTCTACTTGCGCGAGAACATGCCCCTGTGCAAGCGTACGATCAAGGTTGATATGGAAAAAGAAGACCGCGAGCCGGTTGTTCTGGGCCTCATTCGCGGGGGGTGCGGGTGCCAGCACGCGTAGTAGCCCAGCACGCAAAGGCCCAACATCGTCTCAAGGCCACACACTTACTTTTTACTTGCTTGTGGCTTATCACGTCTTCAGCCTCAATGGCCTCAATCACTACCTCTGCTACGTTGGCCTTGTTGGTTTCGCTATCCTGAGCAGTGGACACAGCGTACACAGCATTAAACTCAAAGGTGTCTATGGTCTTACGTGCATTACGCAACTGATCAGCCAAGGCTTTTGCTTTAGCAGGCGTCAACGTCAGCTCATGTTCGTCGTCGTCGGGCTCCATGCCTTTAATGTAAGGACCGTAAGGCACTTGTGTTACAAACTCGGCTTCATATGATTGGTTGTGAGGGTGCGTGGTATGCCTATCGTAACGTGCCGAGCGTACCGTTCGAACCGAGCAAACCGAGCGAACCGATCCATGCTATATGGTAATTATGCATTTAAAGTCAAGACGTATAGTAAACATAAAGAGTTCAACAAACATGCCGAAACAAACGAAACGAAAGGGTTCGGTGCTTGACCGGAGCGCGGCTTCCACGTCGGCGGCCGCGACCTCTGTTTCTGCGTCGGCTTCTGCTTCAGCGTCTTCCCCGTCTTCCCTCAAGGAATGGCTCAAAAAGGCGCAGGCAACCGCCAAGGCACCTTCGCCGTCGTCCTCCGCCAAGGCACCTTCGCCGTCGGCCTCTTTTGATGCATGGCTGCCGAAAAAGCCGAGCAGCCCTGCGTCTCCCAAGTCCTCCTCGGCCACCTCGCGTCCTTCCAAAAAGCTGAAGCAAGGCAGCCCTCAACGGGCCTCGGCCCCTGCGCCTGCCCTTCCTATGGAGTCCATGACGTCTTCCCAGTTTGCACATTCCATTGGTCGCATGCCGCCCGCCGTGCAACGTCAGATCCTCGAGCGCGTTGACTGTGTAACGCTTCGCCGTCTATACAACACGACGAGCCCGGACGCAGCCCCCGCGTTCCGTGAGTTTCTACGTACGGCCGTGGAAGCTCTTTGCCCTCCGGTTATGCCGGCTGCACCGAGAAAGCCACGCCGTGGTCCGACCTCGCCCTAAACGGGGTTGACATGCCAGGCACCACTATCGCGATCACTGCTCGCTTCGCGCTACCCGCCGGGCTTTTGTTTTTACGTCATGCCCGACCTACCCCGTCAAGCCCAACAAACCACGCGAAGCCAGCTACTTCTTTAACACGGGATTACGCTTGCGCCCCCCTTTTGACGACATTGTTTGTGACCTTTGTAGAGTGACGTTCATGCTTGCTACCTCCCTCTTTATGCGATCACGCTGGCTTGAGCTAAGACTTGTCCATTCAGATTGCGTAATAATAATATACCTTTCAAAAATGGTTTCTAGTTTTGCAATTAATTCATCATTCATAGCTACAGCGCCAAACCCAGCAATCATATCGTGAAACTCGGCTCTGGCATAGCCACGTATGCGATCATATTCATTTACAAATGTTCTATTGTCCGTTTCTCCTTGAGCTCTTATATATTCATTCAACCGATCAAACCTTTTCTTGCAAAGAGCGTCAAACTTAGCCTTTGTAAGCTCTTGCAGGCTTTTTCCATCCCACCTCTTGTCAAGCTGGGCAATCACATATTCTCCACGCTCTTGGGGTGTTGCTTTCGTCATGACATAATAGAAGGTGATTGTGTCATGCAGATCTGTGTGCATTGTTTTCAACAATGATTCAACCTCATCCATTTTACGCTTCATTCTTGGAACGACACCACCTATCATCGGATGACCTTGTGATTTCGGGTCAAACTCTGAAACGTGACTCACACACGTTTTAAGTAAGGCATCTTTTGCCAAATCAACGTCCATGAAGGCCTTTTGCAACGAAGTGATAGCCGGGCGGGGCAACAGTTGTGCTTTTATCGCACTTCGATACGCCGACATTGTACGTGGATCTGTAGGATCGAATATGTCTTTATGGGTTTTGTTTTTCAACTCCTTCTCAATAGCTCGAGTCACGTCTTTGGGAAGGTCTTTGAACTCAGTTGTTGGCGTTGGCATATTTGCAGTCTACATATTGCATTAGATTTACTTGTGTAAGTGTCATGTCTTGACCCCAAAAAAGGAACCAACCAAAGCAACATAAGTGCAAACACACGGTGCGACAAACTCGTCCATTTGCTCACATACGCAAACATGGCCACCGCAACAGCCGCCAACCGTGGTGCCCGTTGGGACGCTGACCAGGACACATGGCTCTGGCTCAAGGCTCCGCTCATGCCCATGGCCAAGCTTGCTAGCACGATGGAGCGCACACCCTGGGCAATACGTATGCGCCTGCTGCGCTTGGCCTGTGAGCACGTCCAGGCCGGCGATGCCACGCTCGAGAGTGCTGCTGTCCACATTGGTATGACAGTTGGCGATCTGCATGAGTACGAGGCGCAGATTGCCGACAAGGCGGCTGCAGCAGCGTCCTTTTACGCAATTGTGGGTGGGGCGATTCCTGCCGCCATTGTACGAAGCTGGGCCGAGTGCCAGCGTCACATGACTCAGGCCAAGGGCCCTGGAGGTGCTAAGGCAGCGTACAAGAAGTGTGGTACCGAAGTGGAGGCGCAGGCCTTTATCGACGCTGGCGCTGGTGGGACTTCCTCGTCTTTGGTGCCTACGGTACCTGTTGCCGAGCCCGACAGTCATAAGATCATCCTTACCGAGAGCCAGCTGGTCGCCATGGAGGCCATCAAGACCGGCGCGTCACTGTGCATCACGGGCGCTGCCGGCACGGGCAAGAGTACGCTCTTGAACCAGGTCCGCCTATGGGCACACAATGCCGACATGGAGTATGGCGTCACGGCCATGACGGGCTGTGCGGCCCTGCTGATCGGCGGTCGTACGGTACACAGCTTCCTCGGCGTCGGCTTGGCGAAGGGCACGCCCGAGGAGTTGGCGGCATCGGTCAAGAAGCTCAAGGGTCTGGTCGTGAAGCTGTGCAAGTTGGAGCTGCTCTTCATTGACGAGATCAGTATGTGCTCGGCCGAGTTTCTGGACAAGATCTCTCGGTACCTTCAGATCGTCCGTAGGAACGATGCACCCTTTGGAGGTGTCCAGATGGTCTTCATGGGCGACTTCATGCAGCTGCCGCCGGTGATTAAAGGTGGTGCAGGAGCAACCGCAGTGTTCGCCTTCGAATCGGCCGAATGGCGCCGCCTGGCTCCGCGCGTCATCGTGCTCACGCAAGTCATGCGCCAGGCCAACGACCTCGAGTTCGCCACGATGCTGGAGCGCCTGCGTTGGGGCAACTGCCTGCCCGAGGACCTCGAGGCCTTGACCAGCTGCAAGGACCGCGACTTCGGTGACGTGCGGCCCACGATCCTTTTCTCGATCAACCGAGACGTCGAGCGCGTGAACACAAACTCGTTCATGGCGCTTCTAAAAAATACAGGCAACCCGCCCATCGCCCTCAAGACGGAGTACGGCGGCAACAAGGAGGTGGCGCAACGTTGGGCCCGATCGTGCGAGATCCCCGACGAGGTCGTCGTGGCCGTGGGTGCCCAAGTGGTCGTGACGGCCAACATGGACATTGACAGCGGCATTGTCAACGGCACGCGGGCCATCGTGCATGCGTGGAACGAGGGCACCAAGATCTGTACGCTGCGCCTGGTCAACGGCCGCCTCTACAAGGTCGGCCTGTGGAAGCCCACGACCGACATGTTTGGAGACGTGCCGAAAGTGCTGTGGTACCCGATCAAGCTGGCTTACGCCCTGAGCGTCCACAAGGCCCAAGGCATGACCCTGGACGCGGCCGAGCTGGACCTGGGCTCGAGCATCTTCGAGTTTGGTCAGGCGTATACGGCACTGTCCCGCGTGCGCTCTTTGCAAGACGTGTGCATCTTGGACGTGAGCGCGGCGAGCTTCAAGAGCCACCCTAAGGTCAAGGCGTTTTATGCGAGCGCGACTTGAGGGCTACGTGTAATCTTTTTGGAACAACTTTTGATCGCAAGCCCAATGAGAATCAACGCCTCATTCCCTAATGATGACCGCAACCTCCTTTCCTTGCAGCATTTGAGGATAGTTCTCACGCACGGCGTACGCATCAAACAACCGGCCAGTTTCGGTCAAGTACTCTGAAAACGCCTTGAGCTCGTGCTCCGCACATTCGGGATAGCTCAAGAGCTCGTCAAACACAATCACGGTGCCGTCAACGATGTTGGACTTCAGGGTGTTGAACACCAGCTTCGTGCTCGAGTAGATGTCGCAATCGATGTGGAGCAGGCCGATGGGCGCATCCTTAAAGACACGTTCTTTGTATACGTGCAGGGTCTCTGAGAAAAGGCCCGGAACAAGCTCGACGTTCGACGGCACATCTGGAAGCTCACCGTTTGTTGAAAATGCACCTATTGGGAAACGCGTTGCCCCATCATTCCAGGTTTCGGGAAGCCCCTTGAAACTATCGAAGCCCCAAACCTTGGTTTTCGGCAAAGCATTCGCAATCATCCTAATAGTGGTGCCTTTACCAACACCGAACTCCAAAATGAGGTCATTGACATTGAAGGGCTTGTTTTCCAAGACGTGCGCCAGGGGAAAATTGTCAGCACCGATGGCTTTCGCTTGCGTCTGAATCTTCTCGACGATTTGGTCGACTTTCATTTGCAAAGTCATGTTATTTTGTAATGCGCGAAATAGACGCATGGTTCCAAAAGAAGTTTTACACACCTAAACCAGTATCAAGAACATCGTCAAGCTGTGCCCCACGACCACCCCGATCAGCGTAAAGATGACGTTCCACAAGAAGGACACGCGGATTTGATGGATCTGATGGACGTCCGCCCCCACCAGATGGTTGGGAAAGGTCGAAAGGATGCCAGCTGGGTGGCTGCACACCGGGCACGTCGGAGCCGACCCATGACCCTGTCGCTTCGTCTGCTCCCGGATCCACTCGAGCATGCACGACGCGTGGTAGACGTGGCCGCACACGTTGGACAGTAGCATTTCGTTGCCGTTGTCACCGGCCCCGCCAATGAACGCATTCTCCGGGTCGTCCTTGCCCTTCTGCTTTTGCGTTTCAAGGGTCTCCATGCAGATCGGGCACACGCACCGATCGTGGGCGTCGCGACTGTAGAAGAGAGGCATGGTTGTGTGTTCACGTATCTTCGACGACTTCACGTATCAAGCACCCGATTGGCCTCGATTTTTGGGTTGCGCACGTCGTTTCATAACAAGCACGTTCATGATCGCGTCGCCGTGTCCATCGAAGGACCGTATTGGCGTCCAATGAATGTCCTTGAGAGAGCAAGGGTCCGTCACGATGGCCGCATAGCCAGGGCTCAATTCTTTTTGAACTTTCTGACCTTGACACGTCGCAACCAATAGCCCGCCGTCGACGTTGTCCCGCGAGAGACAGAGCACCCCGATCGTCTCTGGCATGGTCAAGGCCGGCGTGGCGAACCCTGGCTTTGTGGACAGTTGCAGACATTCAAGATCGATGTTCAATTGCACGTCTCTCTCATCTGTCTCATTTAAGTCGAAGCAATGCCCAACGCACCAAGATGCCCACGACGTAGCAGGTATCGGGAGCGCCACGCGTTGGCCGTTGGCGTGCACGTGGAAGGTCCCGACCTTTCGATCGATGTGTATGTTGAAGGTCTGGGCATGTTGAAGCTGTTGCGGCCTGAATAGCTGTACACGTGCCTCGTGCACGTTCACGATGTGCCGAACGTCATAGATGCTTACACACGGATGCCGCGACAGCAGCATGAGTAGTCGCTCTTATGAATGAATTGCAAAAAGAAGTAAATGATGCAAACCACCCAAGCAATGCCTGCCACTTTACGTCTGCGTCGTCGCATCAAACATGTCCACAGAAGCGTTGATCCGAGCCCACACAGAGTCGCTCAGGTACTCGTTGATGCGCGCGTCCATCCAGGTCTCGTCAAACTTGGGGTCCATCACGGCCGCAATGGCCCCGTACTCCACGAGCGCGCTCTGAATGACCCGGTGCTTCCTGCGAATAATCGACGGAGGGTCGTTGTAGGCCGTGAAATTGTTGAGGACGTCCGGGATCAGAAGCACGCCCTTGTACACGACGGCAGCCGTGCCCGCGGCGCTTGCGTTGTTGCCGACGCTCTCGATGAAGGTCCAGAAGTCCGGGCTGTCCCGCAAGACCTCCGTGATGGCCTCCGTAATGGCCGCATGCGCGTCGTTCAACATCATGCCGTCCCACGTCAGCTGTTGTGCGCTCGGTACGTCCAGCACACTTGGCACGTCCAGATGCATCTTACGATTAACGGCCAGACGGTCGCTCTGGCGCTCGATCTCGTAGATGTCGATGGTGGGGACGTGGGTAAACATTCGTCTTGGTCTTGTTGGTTTGGCTTTTCGGTCTTGTTGGTCAATTACATACACGCGGTGTGGCATCCATTTTTGGGGGCTTCTCTATGTTGCAATTGCCAGGGTGCCATTCCGTGCGTTGCAGGGGAACACTGATTATCTTCAACTCCCATAGTAGCGGGTGCATTAGCTGCAGGTCACATGAGCAGTACGGTGCTGTTTTCGGAACGGCGAAACGTGTCCCGAAAGCACACCTTCTTGAACTTGATCGGGAATGGCCTCAGCAATGTCATGACCATGGTCAACAACGAGGTCGGCATCGGGACCACTGTGCCGCGGTCCGCACTGTACATCGAGGGCGACGTCATCCTCAAGGGCCAATTCATGGACAGCAACCTAAACCCCATGACTGGCGTCCTTCCTGCGTGGCTGCCCATGACCGTCGCGCCGTCCTTCACTCTACCCGGCACCGGCGGCGCCGTGACGTACTCCAAGCAACAGGGCAGCTTCCGCTTCAGCGGCAACGAGATCCTCTACAACGTCAACATTGAATGCACGGTGACGTCTCAGCCTACGGGCGGCGAGTCGGCCGGCGACTACAAGCTCACGCTGCCCGACTCGATCGCAGCGTCCTCCTATGCGGCCGCCACCATCGTCGGTGACCTCTGGCTTTCGGTGACGGTAGGGGGCGTAACGAACACCTTTAAGGCCCTCGCCAAGACGTCGACGTCCGACGCCACGACGCTCACGGTGCGCTACCTATCCGGTACGACCGAGGGGTCGCTCGCGTACATGACGGCCGGTGCTACCATTCAAGTCCAAGGCACCATGATCTACACGTCGGCCCGCGAGTACCTTATGGCGCCGCCGTCCACGGCCAACCGATCGTACCAAGTCCTCCAGAACCAGGCACTGTCGCTCTTGGGCTCAACGTTCACGTGGCGCGAGACGCAGGTGGTCCCGACCTTTGCGGTCACGGCACCTGGCGCCATCTCGTACCCGGGGACACGTAAGGGCCTGTTCAAGTACCTCGGTACCGACGTGGCCTTCAACGTCAACGTAAAAGCCCGCATTGAGACGGCACCGCCCCTCGACAGCGACTACAAGCTGGCGTTGCCGTACCCAGTCAAGCTGGCGAGCTACGCGGCCCCGACCGTCATCGGCGACCTCTGGCTCAATGTCTATAACGGCACCACGTCGAACGCCTTCAAGGCCTACGCCGAGACGATGCCGAGCGACTCGAACAGCGTGCTCATTCGGTATGTGACGGGTACGACTGAGGACTCGCTTGCCACCATGACTGAAGGCATTACCTTCGAGCTCGCCGGCACCATGACCTACGATACGACCGTCATGTACAACGGCGACATCTACACGGCCTACATACCGCCTGTGTTCTCGCAAGACACGGGCGGCAACGTGGTCATGAATGGCAGCGGCTACCTGCCTCGCGGACGCCTCGACGTGATTGATACCTCTGGGAGCCCAGTGATGGTAGTGGACCAGAAGGGCGCGGGGGACGTTGTGCAGTTCAAAAAGAATGGCATCACCCAGGTGCGCGTCGACAATGACGGTGACCTGTACCTCCCGTACGGCGGCTCCATCTACAACAGCAGCAATGAGGCTGTATGGATTCCGGGGAGCACGCTACAATGGTTCACAACGGCGGCGCCGACGCTGGTCTTGCCGGAGGTTGCCACCAATACAATCACGTCGGGCAGCGCATCGTACCGGTACATTGGCACGGAGGTGGCCTACAACTTCCGGTCGACACGTGGCGTCAGCTTGGCCGCGGCGAGCTCGACGTCCGAGTACCGCCTCACGCTGCCCTATGCCCTGGACATGGCGGTGTACCCGAGCCCGAGCGTGGTCGGCGACCTCTGGCTCACGGTGACGAACAGCACGGCCACGGCGACCACGACCTTCAAGGCCTATGCCCGCACGCCGGCACTAGCGGCCGACTCGAACATGGTCAGCCTGCGGTACCTGAATGGCACGACCGACTCGTCGCTGTCTGAGTTTGTCACGGGGACGTCGTTCACGGTTCAAGGCGTAATCACGTACAGCACGCCGTTGGTGGCCAATCTGGTCAACTTGCCGCGGTCTCGGCTACCGACGGTCATGACGGAGGACCAAGAGGGGCGTGTGGCCCTGAGCACGGGTCAGGCACCGCAGGCACGCTTGCAAGTGCTGGAGCCTGCTGGTGGTCTGGTCGCGGGGGTGCCGGCGCTGATGGTGGACCAACAAGGCACGGGGGACATTGCGCGGTTCAAGGATGCGGGTGTGGACAAGGTGGTGATTGATGGCTCTGGGAATGTCGGGGTACAAGGGAATGTGGTGTCGACGGGCACGGTTTCGGCTGGAAATGGTCTTATGTTCCGCAATCGCATCATTAATGGAGACATGAGGATCGATCAACGAAATGCAGGGAAGGCCGGCAAGGACGGATTCGGGCCAGATCGGTTCAAGGTGATTGGAACACAGAATGCGGTTTGTGTTTTGCCAAAACAAGAGGTACTGTCTGCTGCGGATATTGCGGCGACGGGGGGCTTCAATTATGCAACGTCCCTTACTACCATTGCGGGGCCGACTGCAGGGCTGACGACTTGGTTGCGATTCAATGGCGATGTGACGGATTTTGCGGGGGGCTTGACGAGTCCGACGGTTACGGGGACGATGCAGTATGTGCCGGGGGTGGTGCCGAGTGCATCGGGGAATGCTAGTGCGCTTTATTTGGCGAATGAGGGGAATGCTGTGTCACCTTCCACACGTGCAGCTAACATACTTATAAATACCTTTATCCAATCATCTGCATTAACAGTTTCATTGTGGATATATGTGACTAAACTTCCAGCAACTGGTTCAAGTATGATATGGATGTTCGGCACAAGTACAATTGAGGCATTTTATCTACTGGCTGATTTTATTTCCGCAACATCTGCAAATCTACGTGTTGCATATAGTAGCGTTGGTAACACTGCAACGGTCCCTATTACATCAAATAAATGGTATCACGTTGCTGCAGTTTATATACCAAGTACATCATTTAGTTTATATCTTGATGGTGCACTTATAAGTACAAACTCAACAAGCGTACCTGCAAGTTTTACTAGTGGACCAGGAGGAAATGGAAACGGATTGTTGGCAATTGGTGACTCAACTTCATCTGCATCAAAGCAACCCTTTGCCGGCTACATAGACGACTTCCGCATCTACAACCGCGCCCTCGGCTCTGGCGAGATCGCCCTCCTCGCCGGCTGCACGACCGGCATCACCTCGGCACCCACAAACGGTTTGGCGGCATACTACCCTTTTGAGAACAGCACGGCTGAGTCGAGTGGGAACAGTGGACCTGCGCTGACGACTACGGGTTCGGTGAGTTATGTGACGGGTGTTGTGGGGACCAATGCGGTCTACTTTGCGAATGAGGGAAATGTGTTGGTAACTTCCACAAAAGCTGCGAATCGACTTACAACCGCAGCAGTTTGGAACATATCAAGTGCAATAACAATCAGTGCATGGGTATATTACACAAAGCTACCGCAATCAGGTGGATACTCGGATGCAATTTCTCTTGGATTAGGTAATGGTGAATACTTTGTCTTAATGGCTGCATACTCAAGTGCAACAATTGCAACATTAACAGCAAGTACTAATAGTACAAGTACGCCGAATCTTCCAGTAGCAGCAGGAACATGGTATCACGTAACTGGCATATGGATACCCTCAAGTACGATTTCACTGTTTGTTAATGGGTCATTCATCGGAAGCACCATCTCTGGAAGTGGATCCTTATCAAACGGAATACTAGCGTTTGGAGATAGCGTCGCAACATCTTACATTCGCCCCTTCGCCGGCTACATAGACGACTTCCGCATCTACAACCGCGCACTCACACCTCCCGAGATCGCCTACCTCGCCGGCAATGCCATCTATCCAAGCATTCAAACATACAATCAGGCCGCATACTTTCCATTCGATGGGGCTCTTACGGATGCGAGTGGGAATGGTGTAACGCTGACGCCGACGGGAACGATGCAATATGTGAGTGGTGTGACGGGGACGCAGGCATTGTATTTGGCGAATGAGGCGAATGTTACTGCTGGGACGGCTGCAGCAAATTATGTTAGAAATACGTCTTTTGTATTCTCAAATACGTTTACAGTAGGTACCTGGGTATATTTTACTAAATTTGGTGCAGGATCTACTATGTTCTTTAGTACTAATCCAACTAGCACTGCTATAACAAATTCAATAGGTATGTATATAAATAGTAGCAAATTTTTCAGCGATTTTTATGGAACTAGTGCGGTCGCGAGTACAACAACTATTACAATAAATGTATGGTATCATTTACTTATTACATATAATAATGGAACTACATCAATATATGTAAATGGAAATAGAGAAGGCACAAACACTGGTACATTATTACAGAATGGGTTCATAATAGGTAACACATTTACAACAAGTACCATCCCATTCGCCGGCTACATCGACGACTTCCGTATCTTCAACACCGCCCTCACTCAATCCCAAGTCACCGCACTCTACTACGGATCCGCAAACATAGCCAGTCGCAGCACTCCCCTCTTGAACTACACTCCCTCTGCAGCCGTGCTTTACCAACAGTCCATCGAGGGCACCAACATTGCCGATCTGGCCTTCGGAACGTCCATTGCATCTTCGGTGAGCGCGAGTTGCTGGATCAAAAATAACACGGCTGCCGCCCAGACATTCACGATGTCACTCAACAATGGTCTGGCTTCGGGTCCTCGGAGCATCCTCTACACCACACCCTCCATCTCAGCTGGCTCATGGAGTCGCATTGCCTTCACAGTCCCTGGCGACGTGCTAGGAACATGGCTCATCAACAACGGCCTCGGCCTGAACCTCGCCATTGCACTCGGTGCCAACAACACGAATGCAGTGTCTACGGCCGGCTCTTGGTTGACCGACGCGTATTTCACCGAGTCGGGGGTCCAATCGTATGGATCGGCGACGGGGGTCTTTGGTTTGCAAGACAATGCGATTTACGTGACGGGTATGCAGTTGGAAAGGGGGTCTTTGGCAACGCCGTTTGAGTTTAGGCCTTATGGAACGGAATTGGTCCTATGCCAACGGTACTTTACACTGTTGACTAAACCATCATTCAAAGGCGTGGCTTATAGTAGCACGGGAATAGCACGTTTTGGTTGTCCATTTCCAGTAATGCTACGACAAACACCCACAATATCTATGACAGGAACAATGGAGATTTACGATGGTGCAGGAAATGTTACTATAAACAACTCTAAACTTTTCGAAGGTTCATTTAAGGGTAGTACAGAGGTATTTGAAATTGACGGTGTTATTGTTGCAAGTGGAACAACGCTTGCATCAAGACCATTAATCGCCACACAGGTCCTGTTTAACCAATTTCTTATATCAGCTGAGTTTTAACAGTTTTAACACTAAAAATAACACTCAATCATCAGCCGATTAAGGCTTAACAGGCCACTCAACCGCCCCCACATCCACGACGCTCCCCGGCACATCCCGCAGCGCCACCCGGTACTCCCTCCAAGCCGTCTTGGCCTCGTCGCTCAGCGGCGCGTCTAGCGTCTGAGTCCAGTCACAGTCCGCCAGTAGTCGGTTGCGCTCGGCACGCATGGCTGCCCAGAGCCGCTCTTGTTTTTGCGCCAGCTTCGTCGGGTCAACCTCGAAGCCAAAGACGCCGTCCTCGCCCAGCTTTGCCGCGATCACGTCGCGGTCCATGTCCTCCGGAATGGCCACGTGGATGGTGACCTCGGGCCAGCCCCAGGGGCCGCCGAACTTGCCTTGGTTCGGCATGGTGTCCTCGTAGACATTTGCGATGGTGCTGGTGGCCTTCTCAATGATCGCGATGTGGGGCATGTTCGGCTTCGGACTCTTCTGTTTGCTCTACGTTGCTTCTTCTATCCATCAGCTCGACAATATTTGAGATGTAGGTGATGCACTTCTTCGAATGAATTGACTGCTGGTGTGAAACGCATGCCAACGGCACATGTGTTTGAGGTCGGAAGCACTTGCAGCTACAAGTGCAGGTGTTCCCGGGAACACAATGCCGCCGCCCCGCACACGGCGGGCTGTCAACATCATAGCGTCGCGCGCCTCCTTGAGCATGCATAGCATCTTGGTGGCCGCTTCCTTCTCGGCCTGCTTCTTGGTGGTGCCCTCGCCTGTGCACTTGTATGACGCAACGCTCACGCTCACGCCATGACCAGTGCTTCGTCCATCATCAGTAGTCTCAACGACATAGGTCGGTAGCCCAAGGCCGGCCCTTTGTGTGCATTCTTGAAGCCTTGTTTTTGCATCCACTTCTGCCGTCTCTTCAACACATAGGCGCAGATGCGACGACCAGTGTCTCACGATCCACGCATGGACTACTTCATGGCTTTTGCCGCTGTCGGTGAAGAGGGTGCCGATCATGGCCTTGATGGTGGTGGTGTTGCCGTTGCTACTTCCACTCAATGCCAGCCTATGCGCAACGTGCGCACATGTATCTCGAGACACCAGGTGCGCACGTCTGCACGTCAAATCGCCGCTTGATGCCCCCGGAAAACGTTCCGATAGCTCGAGCGTGATGACCATGTTCAAGAGGGCGTCTCCTATGACCTCCATGCTCTTGTTTTTGCTATTGTTGGTGTTGTTATTGCTGATGTTGGTGCCGTTGGTGCGTTGTATATTATTCATGGTTCCCACGTAAGTAGTTTGGTAACCGATACCGATTGGTTGACCGAGAGAGCTAGTGAGTCGTATAATTAAAGTTCAGTGATGCAAGATGGAAGGGGAGGGGAGGGGAGGGGCTTGAACTGACTTATCGACTCCAAATATACGTTTGACATTTCCTTAAATCCCTTTGGAGGGTAAGAGAGAAGGATGTCCCTGGTCCTCAACAGCACCTATGCGTCCATTGGCGTCCAGTTCGTCACAGGCATGATCGGCGTCGCCGCCCTGTTTGTGCCCTTGGCGCCCGAGCACGCCGTGTTGCACGATCTGCTGCTCCTCGAGACCATCGTCCAGTTCGTGGAGCTCACGGCCTACATCGTCATCGTGGCCCGATTCCACCTCGAGACGATGGCGGCGACGCGCTACTTCGACTGGGTCATTACGACGCCTATCATGTTGTTGACGACGGTGGTGTACATGGCCTATAGCACCGCTCAAGAGCGCAAGGCAGCCCCCATCAAGCTCGTGCCCTTCCTCAAAGATCCCCGGAACAAGCGTAACCTAGCTGCCATCCTGGGCTGCAACATGGGCATGCTAACATTCGGCTACCTCGGCGAGATCGGCGTGATCCCTAGGGCAGCTGCGTGGCTCGTAAGCTCCGTCTTCTTCCTTGGTGCCTTTGGGATCCTGTACACCGAGTATGCCCGCAAGTCGGTCATCGGCATGCGCCTCTTTGCGGCCATGTTCGGCATCTGGAGCTTGTACGCTGTGGCCTACCTGTTGTCGTCGGTGACCAAGAACGTCATGATCAACGGCCTGGACATCGTGGCCAAGAACCTATTCGGCATCTTCTTGGCCGTGGCGATCTTTAGGCAGCAAAGCAAGGCTTAGAGGGATGTGTCGTAACATATAGTTAGAGCAGTCATGGAGGACTACTTGCGCCTTCATGGGCCGTCTGCGAGCCCCTTCACCCTCGCAGGCCAGACGCTCCCCGGGCTCATCGTCTCGTGCTACGATGGCGATACCCTGACCATTGTGCTGCCCGTGTTCGGCCATTGCTACAAGTTCACTGTGCGCATCGACGGCATCGACACGCCCGAGATCAAGAGTCGGGATGCTGAGAACAAGCTGCGGGCCGTTCGGGCTCGCAACCGTGTGCTGCAGCTGGCTGGGGTTACGATCGGTCTCGATGTGGCGTTGACCAAGAAAGAGGTTGGGGAGGTGCTTGCCCGTGTGCAGCCCATCGTCGAAGTGGAATGCAAGGGCTTCGACAAGTACGGGCGTCTGTTGGCTGTGCTTCGTCCCCAACGGGGGCCCAACATGGGCCTTGCAGGCCCAACGTGCCCCTCGTTCGCCGACGTCCTCATTGCCGAAAAGTTGGGCTATGTCTATGGCGGCGCGACCAAGCTCACGGAGGGCGAGCAAGCGGATGCACTCGGTTAATGCTGCGCTATGGATAGGTATGCGTTCCTAAAACACTTACTTACGGTAAAGTAAGTAGCAAAACAGCAAGGCCTAATGCAAACACTCGACAGGCAATCGCTCGAAAACATCGTTAAACGGCTGACGGTGCGCTCCGGTCGGACCTTACGCACCGTCATGTCAACGAACGCGGCACTACGTCCAAGCACACAGCCAACGTTGAAGATGCAAAAAGAAGCTGTGGTGGTGCGCGTCAAGGCATTCGTGGACGCATTGGCTCAACATGTTCTTACAGTGCGTACTATCGCTCAGATCGGTTCTTCTTCGAACAACGTAACCTCGAACAACGCAGTCTCTAACAACGTAGTCTGTAACGACGTGATCGTGCTCCGATTCCCCGACCAGAACGTCACGTTGCGCATCCACAACGGCACGATACAGATGCAAGTGTGGACGATGGACATCGCGTCCATGAAGCCTGCGACGCACGTGGCGCCTGGCAACTTGCTCAAGAAGCTCAAGGAACGTAAGGACCTCCATTTGTGCGAGAGCATCACCGTGCGGTCTTATACGTCTTTAGCACGCAACATAAACAACAGCCCATCAGATGTACAGTTCATAGAGGCATGGCACACTGAGGGCGAACACGTCCCGGCGCACCTCAGCACCGACGCGACCTTCAAGGCCTACTTGGCGTCTTTGAGGGCATTGCAAAAAGCATGCAAGGATTGGGTCAAGCTCACGGCACGTGCTTAGGTGTTACATTTTGTTTTTATCGGTTCTATCGGCTTTTCGGTCTTTGCGATGCCTCAACTTATGCCCCACCGTCTCGCAAACAGACACGCATGCCACGAAAGGCACGAGTAAGATACGTACCGGAAAGCACATGACGCTACAGCAACACCCCATACAGTCATCGTTCTTGGAACTGTTGGTCTGGGAAACAGTCATAGGGCCGAGGGTCAAGTGTGCCGCTTCTTGGACGTACATGATGCGTGGCAGCCCACGTTCATCGGTGAAGCACGGCATGATTGATAAGTGTGTATTGGTGTGTCTAATGGGCGAGTCACGTCAGTGCGTTGCTTCAATTTTTGGCCTGACTGCCCTGGCCACCCTGAAGGCCCTCAAGTGCGGTCGCAATATTGCGCGCCAGCCTCTCTACGAGGGTCACGGTCACGCCATTGCCGGCTTGCTTGTACAAGTGGTTATGGGCTAGCGTCGGCGGAAACGCGTAGCTGTCGGGAAAGCCTTGGAGCCGGAAGCACTCGCGCGGGCTCAGGCGCCGGTAATGAAGCCCGTCGAAGAAGACAGGCACCGCATGGCCGCCGCGTCCCATGCCGGCGAGCAGCGTCTGGGTTACGCCAACGCGCTTCTTCCGGATCTGCGTGCATGTCCAGAGCGTGAAGAACTGGTAGGGCACCTTCATGTTCTCGACCAATGTCGTGTACGCCTTGTCCTCGGGGCCGTAATAATAGCGCGGTACCACGGACTCGGGGGGCTCGAGGAGGGTCTGAATGGCCTTCCGACTGTCCGCCGGCACAGGCTCTGGGAACCGAAAGTGGTCGAAGAACGCGGGGTCGAGGGCGCACACGATGAAGATGCGCTCGCGGTGCTGGGGGATCGGGGTGTGAACGGCCGTATCTAGGATGCGGTAGTCCACGAAGTAACCCCGATGCCGCAGCATCGCCAGCATGGTCTCAAACACGGTGCCGCGCTCGATGTGCAAGAGGCCCTTGACGTTCTCGAACAACAGGACGCGCGGCTTCTTGGCGTCGACCATACGCATGAGCTCGAAGAAGAGCGTGCCCCGGGAGTCCTCGATGCCCTTGCGCTGGCCGATCGTTGAGAAGGGCTGGCACGGGAAGCCGCCGACCAGGATGTCAAAGTCGGGCACGTGCTCGGGATAGTCGGCGATGTCGCGTATATCGGTGCGGCTCAGATGCGGCTCGGGAAAGTTGGCGTCGTAGGTGATCTTGCACTGGGCGTCAATGTCATTGGCAAAAACCGTTTTGAAAGAGGGATGCGCGGCCTCGAAGGCGAGCCGGAAGCCGCCGATGCCGGCGAAGAACTCGCCTACGCGCCATACCGGGGGCGTGGCCTTGCTATCGCTCGCAGACGTTGCTGCCTCCATCTTTCGAAAAGGTTGTGTGCTATCGAAAGAGGGCGCAAAAAAGAGTTGGGTGGGGAACGCATCCACGTTATGCCCGACAATCCACGTCATACCCGACAATCCACGTCAGGCACAACAGGCCATGCGAAGCTATCCCGTTAGGCCCGACAATCCACGTCAAGCCCGACAATCCACGTCATACCCGACAATCCACGTCAAGCCCGACAATCCACGTCAGGCACAACAGGCCATGCGAAGCCATCCCGTTAGGCCCGACAATCCACCTCAAGCCCGACAATCCACGTTAAGCCAGACAATCCACGTCAAGTCCGACATACCATGCGAAGCCATCCCGCCATCCCGCCCGACAATCTCCGTGACACCCAATCATGCATCGAAACATGACCTAGGTAGATTTTCAAGGTTTCACACCATTTACGTTTCCAACGTTAATGCTTACAAAAGAGCAATGTAGTACCCACCGGTCATTTGGGATGGCTTGCCCTTCCTGTAGTTCATTTTGAGCTTTGAACAGCCGCTCGTAAATGCCTTTATCATGTCAATGTCGGCTTGATAAACCTCTTTATATTTACGGTACTTGTGTTTCTTGAGAAGTCCTTTTATGCAAGCCTCAACTTCATCAAGATCATCGGTTTCATACTGAAACATAACCTCAATGTCATCAGCTCGTCCTGAGTTGTAGTTCGTAAGGCGCTGTGGTAGGTTGGTGGTGCGTCCAATCTTATAGACGCTATCGATCGTTGAAGATGCTTTAAGAACATAAATAAACCCTTGCCGACTTTGTTTCTGTTGATGCTTTGGCTTTTGGTTTCGTGAAAGTTCCTCAATGCGGGCTTTAAGGCCTTGTTCTAGGTCAACCTTGTATTTAAATAGCAAACTTTCTACCTCGATAAAGTAGGTTCGTACTTCGTCAGCCTTCTTGGAACGTGACTGCATACATAATCTCTTAAAGCAATCAGGGGTCAACAAAACAAGCTTGAGATGGTTACTCTTTGGTGTTTTCTTTACAGGATTGATTGGTTTCTCAACCGTAAAGTCAATGCCTCGAACATAACTTTCCTTTAGAGTCTTCATAATGCTTTTCTTCGTGGTTCCCAACCAATTCGCAATGTGAGAACTGTTAATTGCTGGCTGTGTGTCGGGTGTATTCTCATCATACATTTGAAATAACTCATCGATGAAAGCGTTGGGTATAGAGGAATACCTTTTAAGAAAGTCTTTGGAGCTCATTTTGGGTCTAAAATAAGTTGATATTTTATTTGATTGGACCGTAAGGTGGACATTCAAAACACTATCGTTAGGCCCGACAATCCCCGTCAAGCCCGACAATCCCCGTCATGCCCAACAGACACGTCAAGCCCGACAATCCACGTCAAGTCCAACATGCCATGCGAAGCCATCCCCGTTAGGCCCGACAATCCACGTCAAGCCGGACCTACCACGTCATGCCCGACAATCAACGTCAAGCCCGACAATGCACAAAAAGTAACCGGCGGGTAGCGCGAAGCGAACAGAGCGCTAGCGACAGCGGCGCACGGGGACGCACCCCCGAGCATGGGGCCGCACCCCCGAGCATGGGGCCGCAACTTCGTTTTAGGTCTCCATCCGATCCTCCTTCCGTCCCACAAAGTACTCGCTGAAGTCCTCGGTCATGCGGCGCCCGGCCTCCGTGAGCTGCAAGATGCCGCACCTCGGGTTGCGCTGCAGGTCCTTACTGGGCTGGTACGCATGGCTCGCCAAGATGGCCCAGCGTTCCTTGTACTTGCGATCGGCCAAGCGGCCATGCCAGTGGTGCAAGACCGTACCATTCACGCACCCGATGGTGATCTTGGCGGCCTCACACCGCTCTTGGAAGGCCTGGACGCGCAGGGCGTACTCGGGGTGCAGGTTGCCCGGGCACGACCCTTTGGCCTTGCCGATCCAAGCCAGGGCCATGTGGCGGTCGCCAGACCCAAGGATGGCCCAGTCGATCAGGCCGCCCATGCCATCAAAGGCCGCACGGGTGCATGCCCACGCAAAGCCGCAGTGCCAGTCGGTGTACTTGCCGTTGGGGTTGAGGGCCTCGTTGCCCTTGAGGTGCTGATAGGCGAAGCCCTTGTCGGTCTTGAACACCTCGCCCGTGGGGCCCAGGTGCACACAGGTCTGGAACATCTGGGCGACCGGGTGGGCATCGAGGACGGCGATGGTCTCGCGGACCCAATGCGTATGAACGAATGTTAGGTCCGCGTCGATCCAGGCCATGTAGCGCCACCCCTCGGGCAAGTTTCGGACGCCCATGTTGATCAGGTTCTCTTTGATCCAGATGCGGTCGGACGTGATGCAGCGAAAGTGCGACGTGGCGCCCGGCAGCGGATTGGGCAGATCGTAGGTGCTGCCTTGCTCGGCGGCCTCGACGACGATGAGGGCGACCCCGGGACAGTTACCGTAGCGCGCCACGAACTCGAGGAAGAGCTGGCGCCGGCGATGGTACTTGCAGTAGTTGAAGTAGGGGAGGATGATGTAGAGGAGGGAGGCGGGATCTTGAGTCGGAGGAGCGTTTACCTGTGCGGAAGAGGCGGGCGAGAGGCCTGTCGGGGAGGTTGATGGACTTGGCTTTTTGGTGGGTGCGTACTTTTTGCGGCACTTGTTCACACAAGGGGGACTTTCGAGGCACAGCCTGTGCATGGTGGTACCCAACCAGTTAAGGTTGGTTTTGGGCTTGGGGTTGGGCATGTCACTCGCTTACTTGTTGATGGAAGAGAGTTCTTTTTACGGGAAATAGTCACAACATACATGCGAAGCCATCCCCGTCAAGCCCGACAATCCATGTCAATCCCGACAATAAACAAAAAGGAACCTAATGGGCTGTGCGTGAAATGTCACCCCTACTACTTCTTAAGGCCAAGCACCACCCCATAAAGAGCTGTGAGCGTCGTGATCCACCCCACTCCCCAAGCCGTGTCACGCAGTGCGATGGCCGCATCCCAGCCCTTGAACGTCACGAAATTAGTGCCGTTGAAGACGCCGTAAATGAGGAGGGCGACGAGGAAGGCCGTCGGCAGATAGGCGCGGACTCCTTGCTTGGCGGCGACGGCGCGTTCGACAAGGGGCGCAATCAGGACCCACCAGCCGAGACCCATGAGGGCGTAGGTGGCGATGGCGACCACGAGGGACCCGGGCTTCGCCACGATGTCGCTGCCTTGGATCTTGGCGACCACGCGGTTGTAGGCGGGGAGCGAGGTCCGGACGTAGAGGATGTCGACTGCGAGGTAGAGGGCGACGAAGAGGGGGCGGAGGTGAGTGGGGGTCATCGTTTACTTATCGTTTTGATACTTTTCTTTTAGGTTTACGGACTTTTTTCCCTCCACCTGGAACTTTCGCAATACCTGAATGGGGTTGTTGCAATGGAGAGGGTGGATCATCGGTTAATGGCACATTTATCGTACCTGGTGGAAGCACACTCTGGGAAGCCGCAGACGGTCCTTGAGGGGGATTGAATGGAGAGGATTTTTCAGCACGTATTTCCACATGGGTGCGACCTGGGGGTTGATAAGGTATTTCATAGATTTGTGGTTTTTCCTGGGGGCCAGTTGGTGCCGGTGGTTGCAATGGTGCCGGTGGTTTCGCTGATTCCGCTGGTGTCACGTTTCGTGAAATAGCCGGTGCTGGTGCTGCTGTTGCTGCTGCTGCTACTGGTGCTACTGGTGCTGCTGGTGCTGCTGGTGCTGCTGGTGCTGCTGGTGCTGCTGGTGCTACTGCTACTGCTTGTACAGGTGTTACAGCTCGCTGTACTTGGGCTCGTGATTGTCCGACTATACCGGTTACCTTTGGTAATGTGGTAGGATCAGGCTCGTTAGAGGGTACGACAGGAGCCGACTTACGTAGTCCCCACCCCTTCAGCCAACCGTCCTTTTTAACATTAACATTAGCATTAGCATTAGCATTAGCATCAGCATTAGCATCAGCATCAGCATCAGCATCAGCATCAGCATCAGTCACAGAAGACGTGCACTCTATCTGTTTTATGCGCTCATCAATGTCATCGACCCCTTGATGCTTTCCAGAAGCATATACGGCCTTAATACGATCATCAATCACTTGAACAAAGGCGCTAATGGCCTTGTCTTGAGCTTTAGGGCACGTCTTGAGCTTCTGCAAAAGCGTGCTTCGGTAACCAAAAAGCTCACGTACATGTTTCATATTGGCCGTGTATTGATCCAAAGACACCGCTGTCCGTTCGACAGTATGTACAGCACTCGTAGCCAACAATGGTTTAGCTTCAGCTGCCTTCCTAGCCGCAACCGCCCTCAACACCACATCCAGCTGCGCCACACTCGCCGGCACCTCCGCCGACATATTCGCTTGGTTCGCAAACTTACTGAAGTACGGATGGGTCATGAGCTTCGAGGCCACCCCATGGAAGAACCGATCGACGTACTCGCGATCGGCTGCCTTCTTTGTTGCGGCGTCCATGTTGCGTTGTACTTCCCTTACTTTGGCATGTTGTTTTTTTCCAGTTATGCTTGCGCCTTAGCAGCAGCAGCCTTGAAAGCCGCAATCGCCGCCGCCGAAGCGACCTTGGCGTCCACGATCGGTGCTGGGTACGCAGTGTTGGGTACCGTCTCTCGGACCTTAGCATCGTTCCAAGCATGAATGGCCTTAGCGGGGACGTTGGCCAGCTCCGGCACCCATTTCTTGATGTAGACCGCCTCGGCATCGAATCGCTTGCTCTGGATAAATGGATTAAAGGGCGCACGGAAGTACGGTACGGCATCGGCGCCCGTGCTCGAGGCGAAGCCCCAGCCCGCTGTGTTGCTGAAGGGGTCCGCGTCGACGAGGTGCTGGTAGTAGAAGCGTGCGCCGTCCCGCCAGTCGATCCAGAAGTACTTGGTGAGGACGCTGGCGCACAGCATGCGGACACGGTTGTGTTGGTGGCCGGTGCTTGTGAGCTCCCGCATGCCTGCGTCGACGAGCGGGAAGCCGGTGCGCCCGAGGGTCCAGGCCGTGTACCGCCTGTGGGCCTCAGGCGACGAGTTGGCCGGCCACCAATCGAGGTGCTTGTCGAGGTCCGATAGGATGGCTTGCATGGGCTTTCCGGGGCGCCCCTGGTAATGAAGCTCCGGTCGGGCCGAGTAGATCTTGGCGTAAAAGTCGCGAAAGACGAGCTCGCGAATGAGAGGGCTGTCGGACCCTAGGTGCCGTCGGGCCTCCCAATACACCTCGCGTATGGAAACGGTGCCGAACTTGATGTAGGGCGACAGGTGAGTAGTACCGTCTGCTAGGGCCGGGAAGTCCCGCGTAGCTGCGTAGGCCTTCTGATTTTTGAGGGCCTTGAGTCGCAGGAGGGCCTTGTGCCTGCCTCCCTCGAAGATGGAGACGGGGAGGCGACCGGGGCATACTGTGCGTGTGTAGTTGCTGAGTTCTAGGTTCGGTCCTTTCAGTATGCCGAAGTCACCACGCCCAAGCTTTGTCGTACTGACGGGGCGCGTCGGGCTGTTCTTCAGGAACCATTTCCAAAAGGCCGAGAGGACCATGTAAGGCTTCGCGTAGGGTGCCCCCTCCCTCAGGCCCTCGGCTTCTGCAGTCAAGTAGTAGTCCTCGGCCGTAACAACGTCGATGTGTTTACGGCTGGCCCAGGCTTCGATGCGGACGTCACGTGTTCGGGCAAAGGCACTCGGATCGACGTTCCAGCCGATGCTCTTGATGGGGCTCTTGGCATGAAGGGTCTCTAGGATGCTGAGGGTATCGCCATGGTACACATGCAGCCGGGATCCTAGCGCTCTAAGCTCGACGTCGAGGGCCTCGAGGCATTCGCACATGAACTGGACGGCGGGCCGCGAGTAGTAGGGGTTGCGCTTGGCGTCCACTTGCACCGGGTCAAAGATGAAGACGGGAATGATGTTCCCTTTGGCTTTCTCGGCAAGACGTAGAAGCGCGGTGTTGTCGGGAAGTCGAAGGTCCCGGTGGAAGAGGAAAAGCCGGAAGCCCTCGTGGGTTTTAGTGGTCATGGGTGTGTTGGTGTTCATTGGGATCCCTTTATACCTATCACAGGCTTGTTTGCCGTTAGGAGCCATGCACAAATGTGTAGCTCAAAAGTAGAACAGTTTACCCTATGTCTTCACCGTCTTCATCCTCAACTTCCTCAAGTTCCTCGACTTTCCCCAAATCCTTCGAGATTCGAGTTGGTAGATCAACCTTTTATGCAGTCGTTGAACGTTATACTTCGAAAAACTTTATTGTACATGTGGGTGGCAAAAAGAAGGGGTGTGTCCAAATCAGTGTCGATAAAGCCGAAAAACCAGGCAAGAACATGGATGGTGGTCTTAATGTGCATTATGATCGTAGATGCAACACGAACGGAGATTTAGAGCGCGGCGTTGGAACCGTTGGCATGTTACAGGCGGCCATTACCTTTGCCTTTGCGCACTTTCCCACATTGACCAATATTACACTAAAGGATCAGAGTACCGTATCATGTGTTGATCATGGTGACATGGACCTAGCGCCGATGTTACTTGCCGTAGGCGGCCAATCGTGGTATATGCGACATGTCCAAGCAGAACCTGATGACGATAATGACAAGGTAGTCATTGATCGCATTATTAAAGCTTCTAAGGAGCCTTTAGGAGCGTTTGATCCTTTTTGGGACAAGTCAATATGTAAACGCATTCCAAATAAAAAAGACAGACCTGTATGGAAACGCCGGATACAGGCCTATTGGAAAAGTCCCAATACAACACTTCAAGAATTGATCGGAGCCATGAAGGAGGCTGGGGAATGTGAGCTGTTTAAGTATTGGTTATCTAAGTACTTTTGGGATCTTACGGGAGTCTTGTTCGGCGATGTTGACTTTATTATCCATCGATCCAAGTTCAACATGTCTGCAATTGTCGTGAGTACAACCGAGTTTCCGTACGGCAGTTTGCTACAAAAAAATAAGGCGGCGTTACAACGTAAATTAGATTTTTTGGACTCATTTGGAGAAGGCGGCAAAACGATGCGTGGAGGTAAATGGGAGGGAATCCGTTACCCTTTCGGCAAAGATGCAACCATAAAAGACATTGATGACGTTATGAAGCTACCGGTTGGTGCATTTTAATCGAGGGTCTCCATGGTGCGCTCCTCGGGTAAGTCGTCAGCCTCTGCCTTGGCCTCGGTCTCGGTCTCGTCCTCCGCCTCCTCCTCGTCCAGGCTCAGCCCCGCCTCCATCAGCTTGAAGAAGCGGCCCACGAACTTGGCCGGGTCGTCGAGGGCGAAGCCGGACTGTAGGAGGGTTGCGTCGTAGAAGCCGTCGCAGATGTTCTGGAAAGCCTTAGCGGCGCCCTCACCCTTGCCCTCGGCCTCCATCTTCTTAAAGGCCTTGATCAGCTTGTGGTCAGGGTTGATCTCGAGGGTCTTCTTGGACTTCATGTGGAAGAAGGTCTCGCTGTTCTGGAGGGCCTGGGCCTTCATGATGCGCTCCATGTTGGCGGACCAGCCGTAGCTGCCGGTGACCAGGGCGCCCGGGCTGCCGGCCAGGCGATCCGAGACCACGACCTTCTCGACCTTGTCCTTGAGGATCTCCTTCATCTTAGCGCACAGAGGCTCGAAAGACTTGATACGTGCCTCCTTAGCGGCCTTGGCGTCCTCGTCGTTGGTGTCCTCGTCGAACAGCTCGCCCTCCTTGGTGATGCACGTGAAGGTGAAGGGCTTGGACTCGTCGTCGGCATTGGAGGAAGCAGGAGGCTTGTACTCCTTGAGGCGCTGCATCATGTACTCGTCGATGGCCTCGGTCAGGAAGAGCACCTCGTAGCCCTTGGCCTTGAGCTTGTCCAGGAAGGGCGAGGTCTTGACAGCGTCGACTGACTCGCCGGTGATGTAGTAGATGCGCTTCTGGCCGTCCTTGGCCCTGGTCGTGGCACGCGTTGCATAGTCGAGAAGGGACGTACGGCTCGTGGAATCATTGGTGGAGTGGAAGCGCAGCAGCGACACCAGCTTGTCCTTGTACGAGTCGTGGCCGTCGTACACGCCGAGCTTGATGTTCTTGGCAAAAGCGTCGTAGAAGGTGACGTAGTCGTCGGGCTTGTCCTCGGCCAGGTCGGTGAACATCTCGACCGCCTTCTTGACTACGTTCTTCTGAATCACCTTCATGAGCCGGCTTTGCTGCAGCATCTCGCGGCTCACGTTGAGCGGCAGGTCGTCGCTGTCCACGATGCCCTTGATGAACGAGAGCCACTCGGGCACGAGCTCGTTGCAGTCGTCTGTGATGAAGACGCGGCGCACGTAGAGCTTCAGGTTGCGGCGCTTGCCGTCGGACGTGTTGAACATGTCGAAAGGGGCGCGCTTGGGGGCATACAGGAGGCCGCGGAACTCGACATTGCCCTCGGCCTTGAAGTGCTTATGGGCGATGGGCTCCTCCCAGTCGTTCGAGATGGTCTTGTAGAAGGCGGCGTGGTCCTCGGCCGTGACCTCGTCAGGGGCGCGGAGCCAGATGGGCTTCTGCTTGTTGAGGAGGTCGAACTCCTTGATATGCTTCTTAATCTTGGGCTTGGGGGCCTCGACGGGCTCATTTGTGGACTCGACGTCAGGCTCCGCATCCTCGACTGTTACCTCAGAATCGGGCTCAACAGGCTTTGCGTCCTCGACGGGCTTTGCGTCCTCGGTGGGCTCCACTGGATCCACGGGCTTCGCGTCCTCGACAGCCTCCTCAACCTCAGCATCCACCTCGATCTCGCGATCAACCTCCAGGTACACAGGGTAGCCCAGGAAAGAGCTGTGCTTGGCCACGATCTCCTTGATCTTAGACTCCTCGAGGTACGTGGTCGCGTCCTCCTTGAGGTGCAGGATGATAGAGGTACCGGTGGTCTCGACACTGTCAGAGGCGAGCGGCGTAATGGTAAACATGCCGCCGGCATCCGACTCCCACATATGGGCCTCGCCGCCCTCGGGCTTCGAGACGACCACGACCTTCCCGGCGATCAGGTACGACGACAGGGCGCCGATGCCGAAGCGGCCGACCATGTCGACCTCGTCCTGCTTGCCCAGGTTCTTGACGAAGTCGGCAGTGCCGGAGTGGGCGATGGTACCGAGGTTATCGATCAGCTCCTGGCGGCTCATGCCGATGCCGTTGTCGCGAATGGTCAGCGTCCGTGCGACCTTGTCGGCGATGATGTGGATGGTCATGCTGTCCTCGGGCACGACCTTGCCGGACTGCAGCATGGTCAGCCGCTTCTTGTTGAGGGCATCGCTAGCATTGCTCAGGACCTCGCGAATGGCCACATCACGGTCAGTATAGATCGAGTTGATGACGATGTCCAGGACCTTGCTGACGTCGGATTGGAAGGCGAACTGCTCGGGGGCGGCGGTGGTGGCGGTGGTTGTGGCCATGGTTAGTGTTTGTTGGGGTACTGTTGTTGTTTGTTACGGTGGGGTGTTGAGGTATAAGGGCTTTATAGCTTTAAGTGGGGGTTGGGGGCTTAGAGGGGCTACCATTTACCAGAGTTCTGATCAAGAAGTGTGCGCAACATCTTGTTGCAAAACATGCGATAAATACGTAGTCGTTTTTAGCTTTTCTTTTGGCTTTATAGAAGTGTCTATGCACAGGTAATCAAGAAAGCCGATTCTTTGGTCATGCACCCAATCCGTTATGTTGATACTTCGTAGAGTATTTGTGTAGAAATTGATGATGTGTATCATGTTGATATCGTAGTTGTACATTGCTGCCAAAGAAGCGTATCCTAAAAGTTGAAAGAACTCATATTTATTGTCATTGCTTTTGGTGACTTTGAAGTCAATAAGATTGTCGTCTATTATCAAGTCCGCATCAGCACGAATGGAACCATGTATACCAATTACTGGATTCAACGCGTACTGTGTACCTTTTGTTAAAGTAAACACTTTCTGTAAATCATCCATGAAATCTTCCACAAAATTTTTGACAACATACTCATATTGAGTTCTCCACGAATCTGGGTCATATCGTCCAAACGAGAAACCATGTCCCAATGAAATGACAAAAATTTCGTTTATGACATCTTTTGTTTTGTTGGATGCATTACTTACTTTTTCATATGCTTCTGCAAATGGTTGTGGAAAATGTGCTTCTTCTTCTTCTTCTTCGATTACACATGGTGCACATGGTGCCCGACAATTTGTTAACAAAGCACGTGCATCTTGAAACTCAATTTGTAGTTGTTCTGTTATGAAACGACGCATGAGGTAATCTATGAAACACCCTGCATCACTCGGACAGATTGCATGAAGCCCCCTCACAAACAGACAAAATTCAGTGGACACTAGTTTTTCTGTTTCTTCGAACTCAGCATTTATATTGGGGATGTTGTGTTTGATGATTGAGTCATAAGGTCTATTTTCCAACAAACTTTTTATACGCGCCGTAAGATTCACTCCTGTAATAGGTGTTTTGTTTTCAGAGTTATTGGACAGTCGTTTGTCGTGGTGATATCTTATAGTTTCCAACAACTTTTTCGATATTTGTTTTGATGGCTTGCAATTCTCAACAATCCATCTGGTGTAGTTGGTGTCGTTAAGAAGTTTTTCCAAGGTTGCACCTCTATATTTACCAAACTCTATGGTTTCGTCCAAGCTGTTTTCCATAATCGCACTGAATATCTGGTTTGTGTTTAAACAGTAAATAATGTTGTAAACAATCGGATACTTATCAAGAACATTGGTCTGCTTACACCATTCGAGGTATTTTTGGTCTTCAATAAGCTTATTGATAGGTTGACCCTTGTATTTCCCAAAAGGAACAAGGGTTCATGGCTACTACATCGTTAACAACACTTGTCTTTAAGTACCTTTTTATCACTTTTCATGGGAGTAACCTTACTCTCAATGGTTTAAAAATAAAGCAAAACCTAAACAACATACCCCTTAAACACCTCATCCACCACGCCATGCTCCATGCACTCGGCGGCCGACCAGATTAGGTCCTTCTTCAGGATCTTCTCGAGGTCCTTCTTGGCGATGGATGTGCGCTGTCCGTAGATGCGCGTGAGGTGGCCCATGATCTTCTGTAGGTTGGAGACCTCGTCCGTGATATCGCTCATCTTGCCCCAGAGCGACGAGCGCAGCTGGTGGATCAGCATGTAGGCATTGGGCATGATAAAGCGCTTGGCCCCACAAACGCTGATGAGCGTGCCGGCCGACGCCACAAAGCCGTCGCACACGGTGTACACCGGCACCGGAAGGTGCTCGATGCAGTCGATGGCACTGAAGGCACTGTAGATGTCGCCGCCGTTGGTCGTGATGTGCAGCCAGATCGGCGGCGGCGGCATCTTGTGAATAGTCGCGATCACGACCAGCTTGTCGGCCACGGCCCGCAGCTCCTTGTTCAGGGCGAAGATCGTGTCGTGGCTCACGTCATCGTTGAAGAACACGCAGCTGTGGCTCGAGTACACCGAGGCGCCGCGGCTGCCCATGAGCAGCGGAAAGGGAATGGCCGGGCCGCTGCCCTCTTCCTCGTCGTCGTCGTTAAGGGGCGTCGCCGGCTCCCGAACCGGCCTCTTGCGCTTCTTCGAGCCCCAAGATACGCTCGAGTGCATTGTTCGCGAGTGTGTGAGTGTTCTTGTCGTGTGACTTGCAGCTCTACGTTGTCTAAGCCAATCAAGTCTTTAAATGGTGGCAGGCTACCTACCAAAGGTTGTGAGACACTTACCAGTCGAGTCGCTCACCACCCTCACCTACGTTCTTGTTCGCAAAGGCCTCGAGGGACGCCATGATCTCTTCGTGTGTCGGCTTCTTTGACTGGGGCGTCAACGCCGAACGGGGACCAAACTCCTTGACGGGGTCGAAGAAGGGCTTGGCTTGAGCTGGTGTTGCTAGCTTAGGACGCACGCTCCGTGCGCTCCGTGCGCTCATGAGGGTGCGACTTGCAACAGGCCTGAAACGTTGTGCCGAACGCATAGCCAAGGCACCGGCTCCGGCTCCGCCTCCTCCCGCCATCATATTCGCCCGCCACGTCATTTTTGACAGCAGCACCGTACGCCCCATGAAGTCGTCATAGAGCAGCTGGTCCGTCATTTGCAGGTCTCCGAAGAGCTTGTCCAGGGCCGCGATGTACTTATCGAACTCTGAGCGGTCCTTCTTAAACTGAAACGAGCTGTGCAGGAAGTCTTTGGGGCTCTCGGGCGCACGTGAGTTGACCAGCAGCGCAAGCAAGAGCAGGCCTTCGTTCATGATCTTGACGAAGCGCCGGAACTCCGAGCTCGGGTGCTTCTTATGGGCATCGTCCGTGACACAGTACAGCTGCAAGAGCGCGACGTTGTCTGCCCCAGCAATCTTGATGTCGGCATTGCTCTTGAAGGTAATCAGGTCGTCGAAGATGCGCATCAGAGGCCTCGGCGACATAGAGAACAGGCGGTACATGTTGGCGCACAGGGTGATGGCGTCCATGATGCAGACCTTGGAGCTGCCGTCCGGGTTGTAGAGGCCGCGGCTCCCGTGCTCGTCGATCAGCTGCTCGTAGCTCGTAATCGTCGCATGGGGCATCGCGTACTTGAAGAGCTCGTACTGGATGATGGGAACGACGTCGGGCCGTTGAGCCGCCGCACCGATGTACATGCGCCCATAATCAATCATCTTGATGGTCTTCGTAGTGGGCTCGAAGAAGAGGTTGCCGAGGTGCAGGTCGTTGTGCACGACGCCGTAACTGACGCCGAGGGTCACGATCGTGTTCATGAAGAAGGACTGAAAGGCGAAGATCAGGTCGGTCAGCATGTGCTCTCGGGCACGGCTCAGCGGCTGCCCGAAGATGGTGTCCATCAGGGACGCGCGGGCATATGTGGGCTGCGCCCGCTGCGGCCAACGCGTCATGTTGTCGTCGTCGGGGATGCTCCATTGCGAGCGGCTTATGGGGTGGTAGGTGAGGAAGGAGTCGAAGTAGGACATGATGTGCTTCGCGATCGGGCTGCCTTTTGTGAGGGTCGCGAGCAGCTGCGCATTCACGTTGTCGATGACCGGGTTGTCGACCCTGGAGCTCACCGGCACGAGCTTGACGAAGAGGGGTCGTCCGAGGTCGCCGATGGAGCCAGCATTGATAACGGCATTCATGTACGTAAACTTGCAGTTGGCCGAGTTCTGGATGAGGTTGGGGAACACGTCGACGATGTCCATTTCGGAAAAGCGCATCATGACGTAGGACAGCTTGGGATCGAGGAAGCCGTAGCTGCGCCCCGAGAAATGCTTGTACCAGCCCATGAACGCTTCGAAGAACGGAATGTCCTTGGACTCGACGGCGAGCTTGGCCGGGTCGTTCGCGTACACCATGTGAAAGATGGTCATGAACTCGAGAATGATGCTCTTGAAGTTGTGGGTCGACGTGCGAATGACGGCGCCCTGGCCTTGGCCTTGTGATCCTGAAGGGCCCGAAGCTGGTGTGGCGTTTACGGGTTGCGCAGCGTTCATGTCGTGTGACTTTCCCTTCTACTACCAAAACGATGTTTTTTGACCGTTTTAGAACCAAAAATGAGTGAAAGTCAGGTCAAGCTAAGTTATTTTACGGTTTACACATTTGCCACACGCTTCTCGTACAGCTCGAGGGCATGCAGCGCATTCGACACCTCGCCGGCTGAGCCGAGGCGGCGCCACTCGTCGACCTTGTGGCCCACAAACCAGCCCTCGGGTATGTGCCCCTCGAATGCCTGCCATACGAGCTCATGCATGTAATGGTAAGACGATTCGCCCTCATAGGGGCCGACGCTGTCTTCGTCTTCAACATCGACCTGTAGCACGACGCTCCGGTAAGGCGTACCCGGCACAACCACGCCATAGTGTACATTCCAGAAGGGTGCGTTACTTAGCCGGATTGCACCCGTTGAGGACACTAGGAGAGTGATGCCATGGACCTCTAACGGCCTCCAAAGGCAAGTACCCTGCCCGCGTGCATCTGTGTGCAGCTTGTCTGCACCACGTTCGTCTTCGTCGAAGTGCTCTGTGTGCCCGTTCTCGTTGTGTCCGTGCTCGGTGTGCTCGTGCTCGGTGTGCTCGTGCTCGGTGTGCTCGTGCTCATGACCAAACTCGCCCTGTTCGGCTGCATCCATTTTGTATAAACAATGTGCACAGTGTATGCCAAAAGAATCCCTAGGCCCACATACCCACGTTCCCTTTAAATGCTTTAGTGGTCGCCGTCGCCCTTTTTCACAAGCAGCATCTCGATGTAGCCGAGAACATCCCAAGCCTTGTCACGGGTGAATGTCGCCGGCTGAATGTCGCCTGGGTACTTGCCGACGCGTATGACGTCGGGCGTGATCAGGACCGTGACCTCGCGCTGCCGGGCGCCATCCGCGCCATCGTCGTACCGAAAGGCATGCAGCGTATCGGGGTGCGGATCGCGAAAGCTGGCCCAGTAGCCATAGTCGGAGTGCTTGGACTGGTCGAAGAGGCGTATGATGAAGTCCTGGACACGCATGGTTGCTACTTGCTAACTTACACCCGCGCTCTTGGAATGACCTGTCCATTTTCGGGGTGCCTCTGCAAAGAATCGCAGCTGATTGTAAGGGAACCCAAGAACGATGGCCACTGCGACGGCATCAATGGCATCATCAATGGCCACTGCAACTCCAACAACGCCCGCCCTCTCGATCGAGACCGTCACAGACAAGCTGCCCACCAAGTACCTCGAGAAGCGCATCCCAGCAACGCTCACCATGAACACAGTGTTCCTGTACTACACCGTGTGGAATTGGGTCGCCATGGCCGCGGCCTTGCTCCTACGTGGCAAACTCCCCAACCTTGTGCTGTACTCGCAAGCCAGTTCGCTTCTGATTGCCTGCATCATTGCACTGGCATGGCTCGTGTTGGGATGGCCCTTCTTCAACCAGTTCTATGGCACCATCCTAGGCATCAAGCACCCAGCACTCGTCGTGGTCACGGACCTCATCGTGCACTTTAGCCCCTTGCTCATCATCGGCCTGCCGAGCCGCACGGCCTTGCCGGTCTTCATGCCGCTACTGACCTTCTGGGTCTGGTACATCAGCATGCGGCCGCACATGAAGTCGCTTTACGGGGTGCCCGCACCCACTGTCGGCGCGCCAACTTTCGGGGCACCCAATGTCACGACGACCTCCGCAGCGAGACTCAGCTTCACGTATGATCGCATTGCCCTTGGTGGTACGGCAGTTTACTTGGCGGCGCTGGGAGCACTTGCCATGATTGCGTAAAAAGAAGGGGCAAAAGCCCCAATTTCAACCACGTCATGCTCTTGGTGTCACCGCCTAAACGCTCATCTTAGCCTTGATACTCGGATAATACCGGTACCCCTCCACCTCAAAGTCCTCCAGACCGATCGTAGCCCACGTCTTGTTTTTGACCCGGTCCTTCACAATGAATCGGGGTGCCCCATACGGCACACGCGTCAGCTGCTCACGGATGCCCTCGACGTGGTCCTTGTAGATGTGCGCGTCGCCGATCGAGACAATTAGATCCTTCGGTACCATGTCGCACCTCTTGGCCAAAATATACACCAACATGGCGTAGGATGCGATGTTATAGGGCGCGCCCAAGAGGCAGTCTTGGGAACGTTGCGTCATAAGGGCGCTGAGATGCTGAACGCCGGTCGCCTCGTCTTTCTCGACGTAAAGCTGTAAGCTCAGATGACACGGAGGCAGAGCCATGCGCTCGAGGGCCGCAGGGTTCCAAGCCGTCATGAAGTGCCGACGGCTCATAGGGTCGTTCTTGAGGCTCGTTTCGATGGCCAGCAGCTGATCGACCCCCTCGCCTTCGTAGCTGTCGTTGCACGTGCGGTACGTCGCGCCCGAGTGCCGCCATTGAAAGCCATAGCCCGCACCGATGTCGCCCTCGGGCAGGTCGCCCAGGCCGCGCTTGTCTAGAAACTCGCGGCTGGTGTTGCCGTCCCATATGTGGATGCCTTGCTCGGCGAGGATCTTGGCGTCGGTCTCGCCCCGGCACATCCACAGCAGCTCACGAAGCACGGTCTTCCAGGCCACGAACTTGGTCGTCAGCAGCGGAATGGACGCCGAGATGTCGAAGCGCATGGTTTCGCCGAAGAGGCCGATGGTGCCGGTGCCGGTGCGATCGTCCCGAGGCTTGCCATGGTCGAGGATGCGCTTGGCGACGCGGAGGTACTCGATGTCGTGAGGGCTCGGCTCTATCGGGTCCATGGACTGTAGAATAAACCGGACTAGTACCACGGGCTAATCAAAGCTAAAAACAAAGAGGTCGTCAAGCCTTTAAGCCAACAACATCATCACTCAACCGGAATCACCTCGAGCGTACTCGCCATGTTCGACAAGACCTCGTGATCGACCTTGTAGTGCTTCATGTAGTCGGCCCAAGCCTTGTGAGGATCGGAGCCTAGGCTATGTGGGTCTTTGGTGTGCTGGGCATACGCCGTGCCTTGAAAGTGATGCCGGGCAGTCATGAAGTTCGGCATGCCGACGCGTAGGCCAAAGCGGACGTGCAGCAAGAGGTCCATGCCCCAAAGCCAAGGGTTCCATGGCTGCATGTGGTTCGTCCACGTCCTGAAGGCCGTACGTGTCGTGAGGTAGCAAAAGAGCTCGCATGCAGCTAGGATCCGAATGTGCCGCACAAAAGGTGTTGCTTTTGTTCCCCTTTCTACTTCAGTGTCCCCTGATTGTGTCTGTCGCATGTAAGGATAGCTCGTGGGAGAGTCGTCCGTCAAGGCCGGGGACAGGATGTCGAGCTTGTGCTCGTCAAGAAGGTCGATGGCCCGCCCAAGGTGGAAGTTCGGGCTGAGCTCTACGTCGTCTAGAAGCACGAGGACGTAGTCGACGCCCTGGTCAAAATGGCGGTGGCAGTACAGGAAGTCGCCCACGATGCCCTTGCCCCGGTGAAACGTGATGGTGATGTCGCCGAACCACACACATTCGTCCCATTTCTCGAGCACGGGCGTCGGTGTGTCGTCGTAAATGTGCACGTTGACCTCGATCGCCACGTTCGCAGGCCGGTGCGATTGCAGGTGGATCAGGTTCCACTTGAGGATGGTGGTCTTGACGTCGACGTAGGGCGCCCCGAAGCCGGGGACGATGACTTTAAGCAGGGGCATGAACAGTTCGTTACGGCCTAGCCTTAGTAGGCCCTTTAGTCGTTATCTCTTAAGTGACGTGCGCTCTTTTGTTACCATGGATTAGTAAAGGAACATGGGCAACTTTTCCATGCCCATGATCGCCCAAGCCATCGTGCTCCTCTTTGCCTTTGTCATGGCCGTTCGCATGCTCTTCAGCATTCGGACCAGTGCCGGTGCCGGCGGCCTCGTCAAGGCCCTTGTTGCCGTCACGGTAGGCGTGGCCGCGCTCTGGCTGGGCATGCGTCGCGACACGTACTTGCCGTTCCTAGGCTACGCCGCGCTGCCGCCGACGCTGATCAAGGACCGCCATGCCCCGGCGAATGCCAACGTGGAGGCCGTCCTCGAGGTACCCGACGCTGCCGACGGTACCAAGGTGCTGTACTGGGGCGCGCGTCCGAGCAAGGCCGTGGCGCCCAATCCGTGGAAGGCTTACGATGACTGGAGCAATGCCGGCGTGGCCGAGGTCAAGAGCGGCGTGGCGACCATCATCTTTGAGTGCCCAGGTGAGTACCAGGTGCGCACGCGCGCCCTCAAGCGCCACGTCCACTACCGCGTCGTGAGCGACAAGGGCATGATCGGCCCGGTCAAGACTACTTATGTCGAGTGCTAAGGCCCCATGTCCAATGGCCTTATTCTTTTTGGAACCCGGACAACAACATTGCTCGACTTAAAGGAAACGACGTTTGATGTAGGTGCAAGAGAACGACCAATCAATGGGTAACAATGCGAGTACCCAATCAGCCGTCTTCGAGCAGTGGCAACGTGACGGCAATACGTCTGCCATGAAGGACGCGGACCCCAAGGACGTCTTTGGCTTGCAGGCCAACTTCACGTGGCCGGAGCTCAAGGACGCGTATCGCCGGACGGCACGTTGGGTCCATCCGGACAAAGGGGGCAGTGAGGCCATGTTCAACTACGTGACCGACTGCTTCAAGCAGCTGGCTGTGGAGGTCAAGGCACGGGACGCACGGGACGCACAGTCTGCTCAGTTACAGCTGCATGAACCGCCACCTTCGTATTCCCCGTATGCTCAGCATTCACAGGCCCCTACAGCCCCTGCACCACAGTCACTAGCACAGCAACCACGCCTTCGCGTCGACCCGAAGTCCCCGACCTTCGGCATGGACTTCAATGCCTTCTTCGAGCAAAATAAGTTACAGGAGGATGAGTATGGCGAGTCGGGCGGCTACGGCGACATGATGGAGGCCGGTGGTAAGCGTACGACCCTCGACAACCCGAAGATCGTCACTATGAAGGGTGGCAAGTTCAGCGCAAAGACCTTCAATCGCGCATTCGAGAAAGAGACCATGTCGGCCAATGCGACCAACGCGACCATCTTCAAGGAGCCCGAGATCCTGACGTTGACGAAGCGTCTCGAGTTCACGGAGATCGGCGGCGGCAAGCCTGATGACTATACGCACGCACCTGTGCCGGGTCGCGGGGGCCGACGCGGCGGCTTGGCGTATACCGACTACAAGGTGGCCACGACGTCCTCGCGTCTCGTGGACCCGCGTACCGTTCAGGCCCGACCTGACTTCAAGACCATCGAGGAGTACTCGGCGCATCGCGACCGCATCATTGAGGGGCCTCTTACGCCCGAAGAGCTGGCGTGGAAGGCAGAGAAACAAAGGGCCGAGGAGGCACGCGAAGAGCAACGGCTGGCCCGTACGCGTCAGCAAGATGCGCGGTACTCGACGCATTATGGCGAGCTTATGCGGGACCGTTAGGGACCGGTAGGCACCGACCGTTAGGCTGTCGCGTCCTCCGTAAACTCGCCATAATGCGCCAGCATAGCATTGGGACTGACGGTGAGCCGGACGTTAGCGATGTTGTTGATGTTGTTGAAGTTGTCGTTAATGTCGTAAGCGCCGTCGCTTCCATGTAACGTCCACCAAGCAATAGGCTCATATACCAAAGACGATTGTGCACCATTCGCTTCTTTTTCAAGTCGTAAGAAGGCCGCCAAGGCTTCATTGCTACTGAACGTCCATTCACCGACAAAGACGTACGAGTTGTAGGCCACGGGATGCCGCTCGAGTAAGGCCCAGAGGCGCTCGACGTCCTGAACGTTCAACGCGTCCGAGAAGATGCGAATGGGCGGGGGCTCGGGCTTGTAGTCCTCTTCTTCCTCTTCCTCGTCACCTTCTCCTTCAGCTTCAGCCTCTTCTTCCTCCGGCACCTCCTCCTCAGGGACTACAACACGCTCGACACGTCCATACATGCAATCGACGACCATGATCCCACTCAGCTTGTTGGCCGCCATGAGGTCCACGAGCGTTTTTTTGTATGGCCGCCACGTCTTCCCGTCCATCTTGCCGATCACGAGGACGACCTCGGGGTACAACATGGAACGTGCCGCCAGACTCGCGGTCCCAACGGCCATTTGGTGTAGCTTCTTGGTCAAGTACAGTGCCGCGGTCACCTTTTCCTCAAAGATCAGGCCGCCAACCTCAATGGCTACATTGGCGCTTTCGAGAGGCTTGTAACTGCTACCTTCAGTGTCAACGTCCACGTAGACGCCCCATTCGTTGACCGAACCCAGCTTGGGCGCCGCGGCCCCTGTCCACACGAAGAGCGTTGGGTACGGCAAGTCCTCTTGTGCCGAGAGCCACGTAAGGTCCCTCATGCTCTTGAGCAACTGGATGTTGTAGCCCGTTAGCTCCTCGAGGGCCAAGAGAGACGCAAAGGGCTCTTGCGTCGATGGGCAGTGCGAGCCATTGAAATGCGTGAGGTTGACGTCGGGCATGTAGAGCACAATGGCATGCGGCACGGGCTGCTCCTGATGGATCACGCCTAGCGTCGTATGTAGCCGGTCCTTGAAGAAGGCGATGGCCCCGTGTGCTTTGTAGGTCGTGGCAATGTGGATCAGATCGGGGGCGACCCACATAAAGTGCGTGGGTGGCGGCGTGATTGCCTCATCTTTTTCCTTTGCGATCTTGAAGGACAGCGAGAAGCCCGACATGGCGCGTGAGTGCCTCCCTGTTACTATGACTCTTGTGTGCTTTTCTCTAAACCGGGGTGCGCCCTATAGACCAATATCCATTTAGAGGCAACCTATAGAGTGTATTGACAAACCGAAACGATCAGCAAGCATGAGTTACAAGCTCTATGATCTCCTATGCATCCAGAAAGGCGCATCGGCCGATGAGGTCAAGCGGGCCTACAAGAAGGCGGCCGTGCAGCACCATCCGGACAAGGGCGGGGATCCCGAGGTCTTTAAAGAGGTGTCGGCTGCATACCAAGTGCTGAGCAATGTCGAGGAACGGCAGCGATACGACGCGTTGGGCGACGACGGCTACAAGGCGGCGACCGAGGGAGGTGGTGGCGGCGGTGGCTTTGACCCGAGCTCGATCTTTGAGCAGTTCTTCGGATCAGGAGGACACGGAGGCATGGGTGGCTTCGGAGGCATGGGTGGAGGCGGTCGCCCTCAGCCCCGTGGCCCGAAGCGCTGCCCTGACCACAACCACGTCATGCACATACCACTGGCCGAGGCCTTCAAGGGCGTAAAGAAGACGCTGAAGGTCTCGGTCCAGCGTGTCAACAAGGCACATGTTGCCATGTGCCAGGCATGTCAGGGCGTGGGCCACGTCACCCACGTGCACCGCATGGGCGTGTTTACGCAGATGATGCAGCGGCCGTGCGAGACGTGCTCGGGACGTGGCCGGACGTGCGGTGGCAAAGGCGGACTGACGATGGAGGAAGTGCAACTGGAGCTCGACCTGGCGCCCGGCGTCGTCACTGGCTACCAGAAGCGCTTTGCGGGCTACGGCGAGCAGGCGTGGGACACGAACGAGCAGAGCGGCGACCTCGTCATCGTCGTGCAGGTCGATCCGCACCCCATCTTCGAGCGCGTCGGGGAGCAACCGGCCAACTTGAAAGTCGTGCGTACCATTACTCTGATAGAGAGCATCGTGGGCTCTGTCGTGGAGGTCCCAGGCCTAGAGCCGGGCAGTGACCCCTTGTGCACGTGGGACACGTCCGCCGCAGGCATAATCCAGCCCGACGTGGTGTACAGCGTCACGGGCAAGGGCATGCCGAAGGGGGAAGGCGGAGCCGGAGCCGGAGCACGAGGCAACCTGCTGCTGTCCTTCAAGATCGTGTACCCGAAGGGCCCGCTCACGGCCGAGCAACGTGCGGTGCTTACCGAGGCCTTTGCTGCGACCAAGCTTGGCACGTCTAAGTAAAGTGCTATCGGTACGGCGTGCTATCGGTACGGCGTGCTATCGGTACGGCGTGCTACCCGACCCCAAAACTGACCCTCTACTACTTTTTGCAAACGGTACGAGAGCGCACGCCGAGCGTACGCAAAGTGCAGAGCCCAGCAACTCGTCGTGCGTAAAGCGACCAAAAATCGACTGTGCTTCCCCTCCCTTTCCGCAACCCAGCAACAGCAGCAGCAAGAGCAGCAGCAGCAAGAACAGCAACAGCAGCAGCAGCAATGGTGAACACTCGCTCCTCTGCTCCGGACTCTGCCACGGACTCCTCTGCTCCGCCCCCGTACGTCGACCCGTATGCCCTCGGCACTGCGATCCTTCAGGAGGTCTGGGACTTTGTGAAGCCGCTTATGAAGGACAGCACCAAGGCCCTTGATGGCGACCTGGAGAAGCTCGACGAGTGCAAGCTGACGGTGGAGAGGTTCAAGATCTACTCGCACTGCTTCCTGGTGCACTGCACCATGGCCGACGAGATCAGCAAGATGATCGACGAGATCAAGAACCAGATCGAGTTCCCGCTGCCGCCTGCGCGTCGCCGTCGTGTGTGCTAAACGAAGTTGCGGCTCCGTGCCCCGCCTCGCTAGCGCTCTGTTCGCTTCGCGCTACCGGCCGGGCATTTACAAAAAAGACAAAAAACAACAGCATCATTTTGCATTTTCAGCCTGCACCGCCGTTTACTTGCCGGCACCCCCGATCGACGTAAAGAACGTCGCGTCCCCGTTCTGCATGTACCGCACGAGGCCGGGGTAGCCTTCGAAGTACGGGCCCTCGGTGCTGGTCTCGTAGTCCGCATCGCAGTTGCACAGCAGCTCGGGGATCACCTGGTCCTTTGCCGTCTTGAGGTCGTAGTACTTGATCTTCGAGAAGTGGTTCACCGTGTTGCCACTGGGGCACGCGCACTCGTGCTTGACCGACTTGGACGGCATGTCGTACGTCACGCGGTACAGGTCCTTGCCTTCGGCGTTGACGGCCTTCACTTGGTAGGCCGCGCCGCTGGTGTAGTTGAGGCGGGCCTTGAGGCACCGCGACTCCTTGCGGACCTTGCGTTGGATGACGGCATAGTGCGCCATGTAAGCAATGATAAAGATGAGCGTGAGCAGCACCGCAAAGAGCGCACCATGCATGAAGGCACCCATGTTGCCTTTACTACTCTACAGCCTGCCTCTATAACTAGTCTTTGAAAAACTTGCGGTTCGACGACAGAATGTTGACATACGTCGAGATGTTCTTGACCTGGCATTGCATACGGATGCCCTCGTTCTTGATGGCCACCAGCTTCTTTTTGAACTCCGGGGCATCGGGCGACTCGGCCGTGATGCCCTCGCGGAGGCACCGCACGTACTCGTCGCGGATCTGGAAGCGCTCTGCCTCTGACAAGTTGCTCTCCTCGTTGTCGGGGTTGGTCGCATTCTGCATGTGCTTGTTCTTCAGGCCGTTGTTTGAGTTTCGCGGTTCGCCACCATCGCCCCCGAGAACGCTGCGAGCAAATGACCACGTTTTGTAGAAGAAGTTGCCGAAGTCGCGGCCGAAGCGGCGCGCCGAGTCCCTGCTGAAGCCGCTGAAGAACATGACCAGGAAGGACTCCATGAGGTCAAAGAGGCCCGAGTCGCGCAGCTCGCGAAAGGGCGTGTTGTTGACGATGATCCAGCCAAAGATCGGCCAGTAGCGGATGACCAAGTAGATCAAGAAGAAGACCATGACGACCACAAAGAAGACGAGCACGAGGGCATAGAGGACGAACATGAGCCACGACCACGTCACCATTGTGATCGGCAATGGGTCCAAGCTGGGGTAGCCGATGTCAAAGGGAATGGCGAGGAGGCGCAAAAATGTAAAGATGATCATGCCGCATACGAAGAGGATGCACCCCATGATGAAGTTGTAGAGGCCCATGGTTGGTTGTTGTTGGTTGCGCTTTTTGTGCTTGGTTACACTCTATCTTTGAGCATTGATTTTGTTAGTCTCCAAGTAAGGGGCCAAGCACGGCGTGACAAGTCAGGGCAAATCCAAGCATGGGTGCCGGCTTTAGCGGCGACAATCGGCTCGGCTACACTGAGAGCGGCGTCGACTCGTACTGGAACTGGGCCAAGGCGAAGAAGGAGTACCACGTGTTCTTGCGCAATTACCCCTACTCGAGCCCAGGCGACGACATGCTGCAGTACCAAGGGTGCGTGAGCTTCAACAACGACGGCTATTTCAACATGCCGCCCTGTTACACGCTCGAGTTCCAGGCGCGCGACTCGGACCTTCGCGGGGCCGTGGTTGGGCAGCTGCGGGCGCTCAAGGCGCGGCTCGGCTTCCTCGAGGGCCCGGCGACGGTCATGGTGTATCGCGACTACAACTCGCTCGGCCACGGCAAGGACTGGTTCAACCGTAACGACCGCAACTACAACTGGTTCAAAACTATGTTCCGTGGCATGCCGCTGAGCGTGCGCATCTTCTTGCCGAGCATCACGCCCGAGGGCCTCAAGGCGCCCAACTACGCCTTCATGGGCAAGACGCACCGGTGGGTGACCGACTTTGTGTTCCTGCCACACTCGAGCGTCTACAACGACTGGATGATGCAGTGTTACACGTACTGTTTGGACGAGCGCGGCCGCTTCTTTCCGTGCGGCTGCTCATGGGAGGGCGAGTGCGAGGCCAAGGTGGCCGGTGTGGAGGGCGTGCTCGACAATACGGCGAAGCGCAAGATCTTTTACGGGGCGTATTCTCTCGATCTGCACCACCCCGATGTAAGTCGGCTCTTTGCGGAGGCGGAGTACCGGAACTACCACTACAACATCTTGCCCATGAAGGTGGACATGTACGCCAACTGCAGACACGGGCTGCAGTCGCTGAACGGTGCGTACGCCTTCAACCTCGAACGCGGCGGTGGCATCGTGTTGCGCAAGGGTGAGCCCGGAACCAAGCGCATATGCGAGCGTCGCGGCTGGTGGATCTTTGCACGGACCGTGTGTTGGGATGAGAGGTACCCGGGCTGGGACTTCCGTACGGCGTGTCGATTCATAGAGATCAAGAAGTTCTCGTTTCGCGATTGCAACGACTCGAACGGCATGTGCCAAGGCAAGTCGAACGCCGAGAACGGGGCGCTCTATGGCGAGCAGTTGCCGAAGAACGGGTGGCACGAGTACTACCGTCTGCATTACAAAAAGGCCATGAGCGGGCTAGGCATGATGTTGCTCGAGCCGGACAAGGTCATTGTGTACTCGGAGGACCGCTCGGACGTCTACGTCTGGTCGATCAAGCACATTCCGGAGGACATTCGGGTGCCGCCGCTGGCCCTGGTGCTGACGGACAAGGGGGAGCTCGTGATCTACAATGGCCGCAACCAGCGCGTGGCATCGTGGACCAAAGACGGCATGGACGTTGACGTGCGCAAGGACGACGAGAACTACACGGGCGAGGATGAGGACGAGGACGGCTACCGGCGCCTCATGCAGGCCCTCGATTTCGATCGGTGGCGCGACCAACAGCGGGACATGGGCGACGCGACGTTGGACAACCTGAACAAGATCACGCCGAAGCAGCGGGCGGATGGGGTTTGTCCAGCGCCGCCGTTTCAGTTCATTTGAACGAAGTGTGCGGCACAACTTGGCTTACAAAAAGAAGAAATAAAACTAGTAGTTATGTCACGACCGCCAATAGATGGCAATCTCGCTGTTAGTGGTTACTGGATTGCAAGAAACATAATCCCCGAGTTACAAGCGAAGTATTTTTCTAATTTACTACGCTCTTACGATATACATTTTGCTAGCTACGGTGATTTACAATGCCCTATGTCAACCTGTGGGTATGTCCTTCCTGTAAGTGAAGTGCTTTTATTCATGCTTACGGAGAAAATACAGAGTATTTGCGGTAAACAATTGGTCCCCACATATTCGTATATGAGAATGTACTCTCATGGAGAAACTCTTGAGCCACATCGTGATCGCCCATCGTGTGAATATAGCTTTACATTGAACTTAGATTGTGACGAAGAATGGCCGATATACGTTGAGAATCTCATAAGTAAAGAGCAAATTGAGATAAACATGCGTCCTGGAGATGGGGTTGTGTATATGGGCTGCAAAGTAGAGCATTTTCGAAAGCGATTTCTAGGACATAAATGCGTGCAAGTCTTTCTGCACTACGTCGATGTGAATGGTCCATTTGCAAATTATAGATTTGACAGAAGGAACTTGAACAAGCAAATCTCTGTAAAACCATGTCCTTTTTGGGTAATTCCTGATATCATAACTGCTGATAAATGTAACATTTTGGTTAATTTATATCACGATAATGCGCCCATGGCTGCGGGCAATACCATATTCTTATCACAGCCGATGTTTCAAAAAGTTGATCATTTTGTATCTCAAGGTGTATGCGTCTTGATGAAGCACATGAAAGATCTATCGATTTGGAATGACGATCAACTAAGCGACTCGGGATACACCCTTTTCGCAAAAAATAGAGGCAAGTCAGAATTAATGACTGAAAGCACGATTGCTCCAAATGGTTCGGGATGGTGTATCGGTTTAATCATAGTTGCGCTCTCCGATGGTAATGAAGTACATCTTCCCCAACAAGAAAAGATAATTACTCTGAGAAAAGGTTGTGCAACTGTTTTTGCTCCACACCACCCTCATATGTTTGTTATTCATGAGAATCGAGCGATTCTACTCAAATCATTTGTTGTGGTGCCATATAAGTCCACAAGTAGGTAAGATTTCGCAATACCACTTGGCTTGGGGACCACCCGGGTAGCATGTTAGTGTCTGTGTACCTGGCGCGCAATTAATCAATTCCTTGCAGCGGGGGCCTTGGTTTTTCTAGCTTCAGCGAGCAGCATGCGGCTAAAAGGAGTATTATTTTATAACAATCAACATTAAAAGCTAGAAGGTGCAACAATGGCAATGTTGTCGGATTGCATTCGAGTATACGATGTTGATTTCCCCCCAAGTTTTTTGGATGATTTGGTACAAGAGTTCGGTTCAACCTTTAACCACGCATTAGTTCAAGGTGAAAAAGATTACGGTATAAACCTAAATGTAAGAAACTGTTTCGATGCCAGAATTACCAATCAAACAGAAAAACAGCGGATGTATGACAATGTGATATTCAAACAAGTAGCATCAATTCTTGAGCAATATGCAAAGAATTACTCACGATTAAATATCATCAACGACACAGGCTATTCTATTTTAAAATATGAAACAGGTGGTTTTTATACAGAGCATGTTGACATGAGTAAAGAACATGAGCGACTTTTGTCAATTTCAATTCAACTTAATGATGATTTTGAAGGTGGAGAGTTCTCATTCTTTAATGATTCATATAAGATCCAACTGAAAAAAAACCAAGCTATATGCTTTCCGTCAAACTTTTTGTTTCCACATGCCATCAATCGTGTAACAAGGGGGACGCGATATTCAATAGTTACGTGGGCAAATTGAATATCATCTAAAAACCGAACCAAGCTGCCCCCCATCACAACAGGATCGCGTGGTTAGTTTTCTGATGGTCGCGTTGGCCATACCACCGAAGCCACCAAAAGGCGCCCTTTCTCGTCGACAGCAAGCTCCTCAGATGTTGCGGGCAAGTCCCGCAAGGCTTGGACATAAGTCTTCCATTCCGTTGGGTACGGCATGCCCAATGTGAAGTACTTTATTGCGACCCAATCTACGTCTGTAAGGCGGTTGTCGCGCATCCAGCGTAACTGCGTGATGGCGTCGGGAATGGGTTCTGCGGGTTCCTCGGGTGCGGGTTCCTCAGGTGCGGGTTCCTCAGGTGCGGGTTCCTCAGGTGCGGGTTCCTCAGGTACGGGTTCAGGGATAGAGAAAGTGTGTGTAAAAAAGGTGGGAGGAAAGCGTTCTTGTTGAGTCCAAACGCTATTATTATTGTCCCATACATTCACTTGCGACTCTAAGATTTCCAGTGCCGGAGAGGACAACGTTGCATGTGCTGGGCATAAAAACACGCCTGGTTCCAATGGACTTTCGATTGCCTCGGTGACACCTATGTAGATGTGCGTATCGGGATGATAATGGTAAACGAGGGGTGTCATTTGATGTAAGACTTAGATAATTACTGCAAGGATAACAACATTGCGCATTAGAACTTAATGATGTAATTAACATAAGCGTTTACTGGTCTGGATTCTAGAGTTGACGCTTGGGAGTTTGCCCCTGAAGCCGGTTCATCTAAGTTGACCGCCGTCGTAGCTATGTTCACGGCGGTAAAAGCATTGTTTGTAGGAGTTACACTGGCAGCATTTAGCGCACTTACTGGTGCATTATTGGGATTTCCTAAGTTATCAGAAGCCCTACCAATGTGACCTGCCACAGAGCCAGTCCCGTGATAACCGGGATTGTCGTTTCGCCATACTTCCCACCCTGTGGAATGTGAATGCGCATCTTGAGTATGGTTGTGTGGACTTTGAGTATGGTTATGTGGACTTTGAGTATGCGTATGCGTTTGAAACGCATGACCTTGAATCGAGCCGATTGAGTTCCCTGTGCTTCCCCCGGTCGCCATGGCTGTTCGGGTAGTTTTGTCAGGGTCTACAGTTGACGTTCCCGCCAACATACGAAGGAACCGCCCCCGGTAATCGGGAATATTGAAAGTTGTGACACTAGCAGTACCATGAAAAGTAGAAATAACGCTGAATAAGGCAGAATACGCTGTACGGCTTACGGAAGAACCGTCACAAATTAAATAGCCCGTTGGGGCGGAAGTTCCCGCGAAGGTTAACACCGACCCGGCGGGTACGATGCCAATGCCCGCAAACAATGTTGCTTGCACGGTCCCATTTACATGTAATGTCGTTAGCGGCAATGCAGTGCCAATACCAACATTTCCACCATTTACAATCTTCAACACAGATGCAGCGCTTTCCTGAATATCCAAAACGTCTCCGGTTCCCGTCTGATTCAACAGAAGTGCCGGTCCGGTGCCGCTGTTAGTCGCTTGCACACTCCCTGTCACGGCCAAGTCCTTCTTTATGCGGACCAAATCCGTTGTTGCCTCCAGATACGATGACATCGCAGTGAGAGCCCTTCGCTCTTCTATCCTTGCCAAAATATAAAAGCTGTCACAGATAATCCAAAAAAGACTAGTTCAATTCAAGCCATGTGTGTGCATGGCTCGATCTCCGTCAACCAACGTAGTCGCAATGGCATCGGATGTTGAGGACGCTGAGCCTCGAGCATTTCGAGGAGCCACGTTATTTTTAGTTGAAAGTCCTCGATGTGGGACTTCATGGACGGATCGTTGGCCTTGGACTTGAGGACCTCACATAGACCACCGATCGTTTGCGTGACGTCACGTACGTCCACTACGTCCACTACGTCTACTACGTCCGATACGTTGTTCTCGACGTGCTCGTCGTCCTCATAGTCCAAGTAGTCTTCAACGTCTTCAGCGTCCTCCACGTCCGAGCCGACCAACATGCATGGAGTCCTTACGTTGTCATTACGCTCAATGCGCCCAATATCCATTATCGTCAGTTGCTGTAGGGGCATTTACGGAACACAGTCAATGGGAGTACGTCATTCGCTGGACGCGCGTCAATCGATTTTCGATCCGCGGGCCTTGATTGGCTTGCTAGGCTCGATTCCTAGGCTTGCATGCCAGCCCAGCAAGTGGGGCCGGAGGCTGCCGTCAAAAATCGACCACGGCCTGTCTCCCTTGGTTGTACATACATTGGCTGAATACCCAACCTCTTATCCTTTGGTCCCTCGATCCCTACTCGACTACCTCGACTACCTCCCACAGTTCCAAGCAGAAGCTATGGCGTCTACGACCTCTCTGCCTTCGGGCCACAAGGTCTGCAAGAACCACATGTCCTACAACTACACCGGCAAGGAGAGCTCGCCCCAAGGCTTGGGCTACTGCGCCGAGGGCGAGGAGATGGGCGTCGTGATGGTCGGCCGTGACAAGCACAACTGGATGGTCGGCCTGAAGCAAGGTCTCAAGACGTGGACGCGTATTCCCGATACCAAGGTCGTCGCCAAGAAGGAGGTGCCTCCTATGGCGCCTGTTGCGACTGCTGCTCCTGTTGCCAAGACGGCTGCTGCTAAGGTGGTGCCCGTGGCCGTGGCTGACGCGGAGAGCGACGTGGAGCCCGACGTGGAGGCCGACGTGGAGCCCGACGTGGAGGCCGTGGACGCGGAGTCGGATGCGGAGCCTGCCGTAGAGGCGGATGCGGAGCCTGCCGCGGAGACCGAGGAGCTCGAGGAGGAGCCGGTGCCTGAGCCGGTGAAGCCCAAGGCCAAGCCCGTGGCCAAGCCCGTGGCCAAGCCCGTGGCCAAGCCTGTCGCTGCTGCTACTGCTAAGGCCGTGGCTAAGCCTGCTGCTACGGCCAAGCCTGCTGCTACTGCTGCCAAGCCTGCTGCTACGGCCAAGCCTGCTGCCAAGCCGGAGGCCAAGCCGGAGGCCAAGCCGGAGGCCAAGCCGGAGGAGCCCAAGGCTGCCCCTGCCCCCAAGAAGAAGCCTGTCGCCGTCGAGAAGCCGGAGATCGAGGCGGAGCCCGAGTCCGAGGCCGATGCGGAGCCCGAGCCGGCCAAGGCGGCCAAGGTGAAGCGCGCTCCTACTCAGTTCAACCTGTACATCAAGGACGCGATTGCACAGCTGCGTGAGACGGAGCCGGGGCTGCCGCAAAAGGAGTACATGGCCAAGGCGGCGGCCATGTGGAACGACTACAAGGTGGAGCAGGGCATGCCCGAGACCAAGAAGCGCCCGGCCAAGACCGACGAGGAAAAGGCGGAGGCCAAGCAGCGCAAGGCCGAGAAGAAGGCGGCTGCCGAGGATGGCGACAACGTGAGCGTGGCCTCCAGCAAGGCGTCCAGCAAGGGCAAAGCCGACGGCCCCAAGGTGAAGCGCCCGCCCACGGCCTACAACATCTTCGTGCGCGAGAAGATCGCCGAGCTCAAGGCGGCGCAGCCCGGTCTGGAGCCGAAGCAGATGATGGCCATGGCGGCCGCGGCGTACCAGAAGTCCAAGGCGACGGCGGTTTGAGGCGACGCAACCCCAAAACACACGCAACGCAACCCCAAAAAAGACAAAAACATGCATCACTTTTGCACTTGCAGTTTTGGTCCGGGCCTCTTTTATTACCAGGCGGGTAGCGCGAAGCGAACAGACCCGGCCACTCCGAGCCAAGCAGCAGAGAGAGTTGCTCCAACGCCGATGGCAAAGAGGACCCTTACATAGACGCCTACACGTTCGCAGTTGCGCATTCTTACAAGAGAACATGTAAAACAAAAAGTAACGTGCTTACGCAAGCGTGGTAGGTTGCCGTACGCCCCCGAAAAAAGGAGGTTAAAGGAAGGAGTGCTAGGTATAGTTAAGAAGCAGCCATGGAGGAACTAAGGCTCGCCTTCAAGCGCACCCACCCGATCCTCGTATTCGATGCCAGCTACTACACGTTCTATCGGTTCTTTGCGACCAGCAAGTGGTGGGAGTTTGCGAAGAATGAGGGCGACGCCAATATGACCAATCCCGCGTTCAAGGAGGCCTTTGTGAAGCACGCCACGTCCGACCTGGCCCGGATGCAGAAGGTGTGGAAGGCGCCGAAGGAGAACGTCGTGTTCTGTCGAGACTGTTCGCGTGCGGACATATGGCGTATGGCGTCGCACCCCGAGTACAAGGGGACGCGTGCTGTGAACGACAAGTTCGATGCCGGGGCCTTTGGTGTGATGCAGGAGGTACTGGCGGGCGCGGGCGTCAAGGTGATCGCGATGCCGAGCTTGGAGGCGGACGACGTGGCGTGCGTTCTGTACCGTGCCATTCGCGGGGCCTTTGGGCCCGAGCCGCGCGTGATCTTCATTACGGGCGACCACGACTACCTCCAGCTCAAGGACGATACGAACGACATTTACAGCATGGACAGCAAGAAGGGCAAAAACCTGTGGGAGCAGGGCGTGAAGAAAGGCACCCACAATTTCGTGTGCAAGATGCTCATGGGCGATCAGAGCGACAACATACCGCCGGTGCTGACCAAGGCGCTGGCGGTCAAGTGTGCGGCCATGGCGACCGAGGAGGAGCGGCGCGCGTTCTTGGCCAAGGTGGGGCCGAACAAGGTGGCGGACTACGAGCGCAACAGGCGCTTGATGTGCTGGAGCAACATTCCGGCCGAGCTGATCTTGGGGATCGACGTGGTGGACGTAGAGGTTTAAAAGGCGAAAGTGCGTGGGTACTGAATAATATGCGTGCGAATGTTATAAAACCAACGAGACCATGTCAATGCGCCCTGCGCGTGCGAATCGTCAAGTGCCTAAAAAGTACGATGGCTTCGAAGTGGATTTGAACCCGAAGAAGGGCAGTCGGACGGCCGTTGTGGTGCCGACAGTGACTGCGACTTCTTCGTCTTCTTCTTCGCGTTCGTCGCGGGCTTTGCTTGACACGGCAGCTCTGATGCGTCAATCAAGTCCCGGGACTGCGTGCCACGTGAGCTATACCGTTTATAACCCGCAAACTCGCGAGGACCTCGGCGGCACCTATTTTGGTGACGTGGAAGCGGCGGCGCGGGCAGCCTTTCGTCGCAATGCGACTGTGAATAGCTCTGTAAAGAACCTCCGTGGCGGTGTCCGGTACGCCAAGTTTTGGTTTCGGGTGCGCGATCGTACGCGCAACGTGGTCACCTTGTACCACGTGGAGGTCTTTCAACGGAAGATGGAGAGGTCGTCAGCCTTTCAAAAGAAGGCCTTCAAGGACTTCATCGAGGACAACGTCGACTGCGGGGAGGACGGGAACATGCTGGTTCTCAATAACGTACACACGTACAAGGTGAATGTTAAGGGGCCTATTGAGTGGAGCGGGTGAAGTGCGTGGCGTGGTGCTTTGAGGGATTCAAAAACTGTTAAAAACAACTTATTTTTGTTACTGAAATGGTTTGATGATGTGACTGTACTGGGGATCGAACCCAGGAAGCGTTACGCATTGCATCTTGAGTGCACACGGCAATCTGTGGCTTTCGCGCACAGCGTGGACTATACCTTAAGCCTTCACCGACATGTTGCTAATATGTCTCTGGCCCACATCCGTCTAGTCTCTGAACATTCTCCATTGTCTGCAAAACGACTTTAGGAGCTTTGCTGCGGATTGTCCATTTTGGTGTAGATTAACACCGCATACAAACCATTTTTACCGTACCGAAGGTTGTTTCTCTTCGCCAGAGTGTGCTTTCACACACTCTTTGGTAGGTTTGTTTTTAGGAGTTTCCCGCAATTTGAATGTGTTGCAAGGTTCTCACTAGAACCCTACTAGCTGTTGCGTTTAACAACAACTGGAGCTGACATCAACCCCTTTGACCACTCGGGAATACAGTCTATTCGTATCATATTCGGATCGAACGAATGACCTCGACGTGTCTGCCCACCCCTCCCATTAACAGCGTCGCGCTCTAACCAACTGAGCTAATGATACTCCCCCTCCCCACACTACGATAACATGTTATCCTTAAATCGTTTTTGCCACTTAAGGACGCTCAAACATATTGGCGGCCACAAGATGTTGTTGACGACACCGCAATTTGGAATATGGAATGCATGCTGCAAAGGCTCGGCGCTTTTGAGAAATTGTCGCATTGTAGTTGGCAGCTTGAGTCGCGATACACAGTGCTTTTTCAGCAGCGTCTGCACGAGCACGTTCCTTTGCCAGCTCTTCAGACATCTCCTTATCCACCTCCGCCATCATGGCATCCACCTCTGTTTGCGTGTATGTTTTCTCAGTCATTTATCTGCAATAAGAAAGCATGCATAGGTTTCTTTATATAAAGAACAATCCACGTCCAGCCACGTCGAGCCACGTCGAGCCACGTCATGCCCGACAAACACGTCATGCCCGACAATCCACGTCATGCCCGACAATCCACGTCATGCCCGACAAACACGTCATGCCCGACAAACACGTCATGCCCGACAAACACGTCATGCCCGACAATCCACGTCAGACCCGACAAACACGTCAGGCCCGACAAACCACGCGAAGCCATCCACGTCAAGCCCGACAGACACGTCATGCCCGACAATCCACGTCATGCCCGACAGACACGTCATGCCCGACAATCCACGTCCAGCCCGACGCGAAAAGGTTAAGGCCCGGCGGGTAGCGCGGAGCGAGCAAAATCGCGCGCCAGCGATGCGGGGCACGGAGCCGCAACTTCGTAGTGTTACAACTAAACAGCGCACTTGAACGTCTTAAACGTCTTGGCCGCCGCCTTCCCCGGCATAGCAAACGCCTTCAGCAGCGGCAAAAAGCAAGAGGCCGCGCGCTCGTAGGCCGGCGTCTCGTTGTAGAGCTCGGTGAGCGCGTCCTCGAGGTTCGTGCGGGGCTGCGCCATGAACGGCGCCTTGGCGTACGCGCGGACGTGGGTGGCCAGCCCGATCACGTCGTCGAAGGCGCCCTCGAGCTCCTCGGCGTCGGACGCGTCGGCCAGCGCCTTGATGGCCGCGTTGGCGAACGTGCAGTGGACCAGAGACGCGTCCTCACCCTCGTTGAACCACCAGACGTTGAACTCCACGTAGCTCATGGACGCGTGCGACATGTACACGTTGAAGACCGTGCGCAGGACGTTGGCCAGCAGCGACTTGGAGAACTCGGCGTCCATTGCCATGTCGTGGTACAGCGTCGCAAAGTCCTCCTGATGATCGCCGTTCGAGCTGTAGTACTTGAGGTCGCCAGGGTAGAGGTCCTTCCACGCCACGACCTTGACCACCGTCTTGACCACGTCGTGAAGCATGCCCTCCATCAAGGACATAGGCACGTACGGGCGGTTGAGGAAGCCGACCATGTGCATCAGCTCGATCGGGCTCTTGAACGTGTAGTTGCTGCGGTTGGCCATCCACCACTTGCTGAGGATGCGGTTGGCCGAGCCGGGCTTGGTGCTCGCGTAGATGTGCGCGTCGCGGATGACGCGGAAGAGGGTCATCAGGTCGGTGGCCTCCGACTTGGCGTTGACCGACGCGTTGACGGTGGCGTCGACGTCCACGTTAAGCTTGACGTCCAGCATGTCGTACGCGGCCTGGTAGCGCCCGGTGCCGTCCAGGTAGGAGGAGCCCTTGATGCGCTTGGCCGACTTGACGATGGCGGCGCAGTACATCGGAGACGCCGTGAACTTCATGGAGGGCGCGTGCGACACGGAAGACGCGTGCACCACGGAGGACTTGAAGGACTTCATGGCTGCGCGTTGAGGCTGCACGTCGAGGCTGCACGTCGAGGCTGCACGTCGAGGCTGGGCTGCACGTTGGGCTGCGCGTCGAAGCTGACGTTGTGCTGTGTTGCTGAGATTAATGAATGAGCAGACTGTGGGCCCGGGTGGGTGCTAGGTGCCAAAGTTGGGCGCGGGCCAAGGGGTTTGGGCCAAAAAGTGGGGTCAACGGATTGGGTCAACGGACCTATGCGGAACGTCTTGACCGTTTGAAAGGGTTCGCGACTTCGGAGCCCTCCAACTCCTCGACAACCCCAACGGCCACACCATCCAAGAGCCGTTTGAAGTCGACCACGTCAAGGACGGCGGGCAACGTGGGTAGACGTTGTAGGCGTTTGGCGTGAAAGACGTAGAAGGTGACCACGTCCATTACGTGTTCGAGTTTGCACTCTAAGAGGTCTTTGATGCTTTGAATAGATTCCGGATGTACAGTCACGTCTGCCCGATCGAACACAAACTGGCCTACGAAATCCTCGATGATGGGCAGGTACCTCGCATCGCGGAAGCGAAAGCACGTCTTGAACTCCTCCCAAAAGAATGGGGGCATGTCGCCGTCGTTGTAGTACCGCGAGTACATTCGTGAGAAGAGACGCAGAAGCTCGCCATGGTCATTCAACGCCTCGCCGTAAATAGGCACCAGGACCGCAAAGGCCGCATCGTACTCCTTCTGATAGATGGCATCATGGTTGTAGTACGAGCCTGGTGGGGATTGTCGGAGCTTGATCACGGATTCCATGGCTTCGGATTCCATTGCCTTAATGTATCTGTTTCACGTCACTGGCTTTGCTAGCTTAGCAACCTGTCGTTTTTTGCAACCCCAAAATGGTGGGACTTGTTTAATGGTGCACCTATAGACCCACGTCACGTACCTGGCCACGCTATACATAAACCATAGACCCGTGGACCAGGCATAGCCCACACGCACCAGCACCAGCACCCCACCAAAAACCAGGTACGCACGCGCCAAAGTCCGCACCAGTGCCGTAAGGGTACAAACAGCCCATTCTAAAAATGGAACGCGATCTTGGCTTAGAAAAAACCCGCCATAGATATTCAGGGAGGGCGAGAGCCTGGACCGGTGACACAAGAGCGACCCACCGTCCAAGATAAAGCCGCACCAGAATGGAAAGCTTCAACAAGTTCCTGTCACGATTCCGGTCTGAGAAGGGCCAAGGATATACGCACACCAGCATCGGACAGCCGAAGATCAGCCTGAATGTGCCCGACGACCGCCAGGAAGAGTTCCTGGCCGCCTACAAGCGGGCCATGATCGGCGGCATTCCGCTGCATCTTACAGAAAAACCAAAAAACCCGAGTTGCATGCGTGCCGATCTCGACTTTCGGTTCTCGCTGCCGTCGGACGAGACCACGCGCTTCACTCGGCTCTACACGACCGAGCACATCGACAACATTGCGCTGTCCTACTTCAAGGTCCTGCACGAGTATGTCGACGCGCCGCCCGAGTGCTTCATGGCCTACATTATGGAGAAGTCGCGGCCGTCGGAGTACCGGCACAAGCTGAAGGACGGTATCCACATCGTGTGGCCGTACCTCGTGGTGTCGAACCACATGCAGCACTGGATCCGCAAGAAGATCCTGGACGTCGCGAAGGAGATGTTTGCCGGGCTGCCGTTGCTGAACCTCTACGACGACGTCGTGGACATTGCCATCATTGACCGCAATGCGTGGCAGATGTACGGCTCGAAGAAGCCCGACAACGAGCCGTACCGTGTGTCGCGTGTGTTGACGTATGATGTGGAAGAGGGGACTCTCGGGACGCTCGGAACGCAGGCCGGGTCCCTGATCGACGTGACCCCGGCGTCCATCACGGCCGAGATGGATCTGAGCTACGTGGACCTCTTCAGCATGCGCAACAAGTCGGAGGCGATGCCGGTCAAGGCCGACAAGGCGCAGGAGATCGAGGAGTACATTCGGTGCGTGCTGCCGACCATGGACGAGCGCCGTAAGACCAAGCTGCATCAGCAGATCTTCGGCAAGGCGATCAACCATGTGCGCAACTATACGAACGACGAGGAGCTGCATCTGGCGCGGCAACTGGTCATCGAGTGCCTCAACCAAGTGCGCGCCGAGAACTACGAGGACTGGATCAAGCTGGGCTGGACACTGCGCAACATCGACTATCGGCTCATCGATGCGTGGACCGAGTTCTCGAAGCTCAGCAGCAAGTACATGAGCGGCGAGTGCGAGAAGATATGGGATACCATGCGCATCGACACCCTGGGCATGGGGACGCTGCGCTGGTGGGCCATGCAGGACAACGAGCAGCGCTACAACGACATCCTCGAGAGCAACGTGATCACGCTGGTGGACAAGTGCACGAACGAGAACGCGCACTTTGACGTGGCCAAGGTGGTGTACAGCATGTTCAAGGACGAGTACCGCTTCACGCTGCGGGACACGTGGTACATGTTCTCAAAGACGAAGCATCGGTGGGTGCGGTCGTGCGAGGGCCTGAAGCTGCGCTTCGAGCTGAGCAACCGGGTCTGCGCGGAGTTCATCAAGCGGGCCAACTACTGGTCGATGCAGGCCAACCAGCTACCGACGGGGAGTGAGCAGACGAAGGAGGTGTACATGCGGCGCCAGCACGACCTGAGCAACATTTCGTGGAACCTGAAGAAGTCGGGCTACAAGGAGAACGTGATGCGTGAGTGCAAGTGCCTCTTTGCGGACGAAAAGTTCGAGGAAATGCTGGATTCGCACCCGCACTTGCTCGGCTTCGAGAACGGCGTGTATGACCTGCGCATGCACGAGTTTCGCGGCGGCTCGCCCGACGACTACATCTCGTTCTCGACGGGCCGGTACTACATGCCGTTTGACCCGGCGTGCCCGGAGGCCAAGGAGATCGACAACTACTTCAAGCAGGTGTTCACGAACCCGAATGTGTGCAAGTACTTCAAGGATCTGTTGGCGATCATGATCGATGGTGGCATGAAACAGGAGAAGTTCTATGTCTTCACCGGAAATGGCTCGAACTCCAAGTCAAAAATATTGGAACTCTTTCAAAAAGCAATTGGGGAATATTACTGTATCCTTCCAGTGGCTCTCATTACACAGAAGCGTGCGGCCAGTAATGCCGCCCAAAGTGAACTCGAAAGGTTGAAGGGGCGGCGGATTGCGGTGATGCAAGAGCCAGGTCCAACGGAAACGATTCAAGTTGGAATCTTAAAAGAGCTCAGCGGCGGAGACACGATCCAGTGCCGAAAGCTGTACGGAAACCCGGTAGAATTTAAGCCAATGTGTGCTTTGGTGCTAACAACCAACGTGTTGCCAGAGGTTCCCGGTGATGATGGCGGAACGTGGCGTCGGATCCGTGTGATTGATTTTACATCCAAGTTCTGCGAGAACCCAGATCCCAAGAAAGCGACCGAGTTCCCGCTGGACATGCAGCTTGCGGAAAAGTTCGAACAGTGGGCCGATCCATTCATCAGCATGTTGATCGACCACCACAAGAAGACCGACCTTGTGAACATGAAGGACATCAGCGAAGTGATGGTGGCGACCAAGCAGTACCAACGTGCCAACGACATTCTAGGTCAGTTCATGGAGGAGCGGATCGTGGAAGTCACTGAGAACCCGGCGGCCGCACGCATGCAGCTGAACCCGCTGAGTGTGGACTTCAGATCGTGGGCACAAACGAACTTGCAAAAAGGGAAGCGTCTACCCGACAAGACGGCAATTCGCATGTACTTCGAGAAGCTGTGGAATGCGTACCCTGCCGATGGCAAGGGTTGGCGTGGGTATGCGTTTAAGGATACGGAGGCTGCGAGCGACGAAGAGTCGTAACTCTAAAAAACAAGACGATGCGCGTATGTTTATTTTTGTAAAATGGTTTAAAGCGACCTTTGCTTGGCTTAAGAGAATGAGCCCCTTAATATTTAGTTGAGCCAACGAGCACAAAATGGCACGCAACGACGGTCAAGCCTTTGAGCACCATGTGGTGCGTGCCCATGCAGCAGAGTTTGATCACACTGTTTGGCACACGTCGATAGTGCCCGAAGATGACCTGCACAAGTGCAAGATCATACATAACTATAACTTTCATCGATTGCAGCGCATTGCTCGGCGCCGCGAATCACTGAAGATCAAGCCGGTCTATAGCGACTATGGGCTCGACTTTCTCGCCAAGGACAAAGAGGGCAACTACTATGCAGGTCAATGCAAGAACTATGAGAAGAAGCGAGTGACGGCGGGGCACGTTGCGTCCTTCATATCCATTGTGACGTTCCGTGTTGGACGTGGCTTCTTATACACGACGTCGAACCTTGTGGTCGACCTGCGTGAAGACCTGCAGCTGTCACGTGATGGTCCGACACCGATCTACCATCGCAAGCTTCCGTTGGACTTTGAGAGATCGGTAACGCAACCGCCGGTTGTGGCCGAACTGGACGCGCCCTTGCGTCCTTACCAAGAGACGGCAATTGCTGCACTCATGGGCGAAGGCAAGAAGATCCTCGAGCTTGGCTGTGGCCTTGGCAAGACGCTGATTGCAGGCCATGTTCTGCGTGCATCGCCACAGTACAAGCTCATCATTTGCATTGCGCCTCTGCGTATATCGGTGGAGAACCTTCATGCACGTCTGATGCCCTTCTTGCCGCGTAGCATGCCCTTGCTGGTGGACAGCGATACGGGTGGCACGACTGACCCTACGATCATTCGGTCGTTCTTGAACAACGGAGGTGAGGCCAACTTGGTGATATTCACAACGTTCAAGAGCATGGAGAATGTGTTGGCGGACATTATGTTTGACGGGGAGGATGCAGATGAGGAAGATGCAGATGAGGAAGATGCAGATGAGGAAGATGCAGATGAGGAAGATGTCGATGAGGAAGATGTAGATGAGGAAGATGATGATAACGAAGCAAACGACACAAAAGTACTAAAAGTAAACACAAAGTCAATGCTGCTCCTCGTAGACGAAGTGCACAACATGACCAATAAAGATAACCTCGTTCGCATCTGCAACAAGTTCGAGAACAGTCTACTGCTTTCGGCAACGATGCCCGAGGAGCTCTTCGAAAAAGTACAAGCAACGCGAACCTATTCGTACGGCATTGCTGAAGGCATTCGCGATGGCTATGTGTGTGACTACGAGGTCATCTTGCCTTGTGTGACAGTTGATGCCGAAGGTGTTCCTCAACCCGACATCAGCATCCCGAAAGAGTTGTCGCTTCGGGACATTGGCAATGAAGAGCAGAGTATGATGCTCAAGGCCCTCTTCTTAGCCAAAGGCATGCTGGCAAAGGGTTCGAGACGCTGCTTCGTGTACATGAAGAGTTGCGAGGAGTGCGACGTGTTCAATGCCGTCTTTCGACGTGTATGCGAGACGTACCATGGTCTAAGCTTGTGGTGCGAGAAGATCAACACGACCGTATCGTGTGTCAAGCGGCGCGAGATCATGGACGGCTTCCAAACGGCACGCACACATGACCTCTACATCATCACGAGCGTTCGCATTCTCGACGAGGCCGTAGACATCCCTGCATGCGATAGCGAGTTTATCACGTACGTGGGCGATCGCAGCAGCGACATTCGGACGGTGCAACGCTTACAACGTGGTGGCCGTTTGAACCCCGAGCAGCCATTCAAGAAGAACCACCTGTTCATATGGGCCGCCGATATGGCACCTGCCATAAACACGCTCACGTGGTTGCGTGAGGCGGACGTCAACTTTCATAAAAAGATACGACTCATGAACGGTAACTACGATGGAACCGAGAGGGCCGAAATCAAGGAAGAGGAGGGCAAGCAAACGATTGCGATGACCCAAAACTTGTCAGTCACATGTATGACAATAAAGGAGCGATGGGAGTTACGCAGACGACTATGGATCGCTCAATATGAAAAGCAGGGGCGTACTCCTTCATTGACAGCAACGTCTACGCCTGAAGAGAAGAGATCGGTTCAATGGCAAAGTGATATGCGTAAGATGATGAAAGGACATAAAGCCTTAACTTTAACCCCGGACCGAATCGCCATTCTGAATGCAACCAAAGGATGGCTCTGGGAAGAGCCCGATGCCTTTGAAACCCAATACAATCTGTGGGTAAGAATGCACACAAAGCTTGGTAGGAAATTGTTGGCAAACTCAAAAGATGCAGATGAAAAGAAAGCCGCCATCTGGCAAAACAGCATGAATCAAGTGAGAAAAGGACACGTCAAGTTGCGTATTATTTCCGACGAACAAGTTACATTACTCAGCAATACCCCGGGATGGAAGTGGGGTTCAACAAAGTTTGATGATCAGTTAAACAAGTGGATCGGTCAGTACAGGCGTTTGGGAAGGCGTCCAAAAAACAATAGACACGATGCGCTGGAGAAAAGTGCGGCTTATTGGGAGTCATGTATGCGTTTAGCGAACAGCAATAATGGCAGATACAGAGATTCTTACGTTCTAAAGGACAATCAAAAAGAAATATTAAATAATACATCAGGATGGGAATGGTAAAACATTTTTGTACTTTCATTCATCCACGAGAATAAGTTTGCCATTGCAACCAATGGCACTACAAGCCCATCGGTCCCATCCCCCACTTAAAGATAAATCGCCATTACTACTTAGTGACCCGCGCTGCCGCCAAGTGACAGCAGCGCCGCCCAACAGCAGCAACCCCACCAGCCCCCAAGCAACCATGCGTGTCCTCAAGCGCAATGGCCAGCTCGAGCTGGTCTCGTTCGACAAGGTGTCGACGCGCATCAGCCACTTTTGCGATGATCTGAAGACCATTGACCCCCTCGAGATTGCGCAGCGCGTGTGTGCCCGCATCTACGACGGCGTGACCACGTCCGAGCTGGACGAGATGGCCGCCCAGATGTGCTTCAACATGGGCACCGAGCACCCCGACTACAGCGCCCTTGCGGTCCGCATCATTATCAGCAACCACCACAAAAACACGCCCGCCACCTTCCTCGAGACCATCGAGGCTCTTTACGCCATTACGGACGTTCGCAACAAGGCCGCGCCCCAGATCAGCGACGAGCTGCTGGACATTGCCCGCAAGCACTGCGACGTGATCGAGGCCCACATCAGCTACGAGCGCGACTACACCTTCGACTACTTCGGCTTCAAGACGCTGGAGCGCTCCTACCTGCAGCGCGTGAGTGGCAAGGTCGTCGAGCGCCCGCAGCATATGTGGATGCGCGTGGCCCTCGGCATCTGGGGCGCCGACTTGGCCAATGCCCTGACGTGCTACACGATGATGAGCACGCGCCTCTACACGCACGCCACGCCGACGCTCTTCAACGCCGGCACACGTATGCCGGCGCTCTCGTCGTGCTTCCTGCTTGGCATGGAAGACAGCCTCGAGGGCATCTATGACACGATCAAACGCAGCGCCCTGATCTCCAAGAGCGCCGGCGGCATCGGGACCCACATCCACAACATCCGTGCCCGCGGCAGCTACATCCGGGGCACCAATGGCCAGTCGTCCGGCCTGGTCTCGATGCTGCGCGTCTACAACGCCACGATGCGCCACGCCAACCAGGCCGGACGTCGCCTCGGCAGCGCGGCGCTGTACCTGGAGCCGTGGCACGCAGACGTCTTCGATTTCGTGGCGCTGCGTCGCAACACGGGCGCCGAGGAGGAGCGCTGCCGCGACCTCTTCCTGGCCATGTGGCTGCCCGATCTGTTCATGGAGCGCGTCCAGGCCAACGGTACGTGGTCGCTCATGTGCCCCGACGAGTGCCCCGGCCTTCCGGACGTCTATGGCCCGGCCTTCAAGGAGCTCTACGAGCGGTACGAGCGCGAAGGTCGCGCACGTAAGACCATCAAGGCGCAGGAGCTGTGGATCGAGATCATCAAGAGCCAGGTCGAGACGGGCACGCCCTATCTGCTGTACAAGGATGCTTGCCAGAAGTGCAACCAGACCAATCTTGGTGTGATAAAGTCCAGTAATTTGTGTTCGGAGATTACCTTGTACTCAGACGAGAATGAGTACGCCGTTTGCAACCTGGCGTCCATGGTGCTGCCGTCGTACGTCAATGTGAAGGGAGACGTGCCGACCTACGATTTCGCCAAGCTGCACGACGTGGTCAAGTTTGTCACCCGGTCCATGGAGCGCGTCATCGACCGCAACTACTACCCGGTCCCGCAGACGGCGCGCTCCAACTTCCGCCATCGCCCGATCGGCATGGGCATCCAGGGCCTGGCCGACGTGTTCATTCTGATGCGCATGCCCTACGACAGCCCCGAGGCGCTGGAGCTCAACCGCCAGATCTCTGAGACCATGTACCACGCGGCCCTTGAGGCGTCGATGGAGATCTCGAAGGAGCGCGGTGAGCAGATCGCACGTATGGACTACATCAAACTGCAGTCGGGCGTCATTGCCGACGAGCTGGCCCCGGAGCTCGGTCGCCTGTCCAAGACGTGCGTGGTGCGCACTGAAGAGCTCGAGGCCGATCTGCCCGCCAAGTGGGCCGGCGCCTACAGCACGTTCGCAACGTCGCCGACGGCCAAGGGTACGCTGCAGTTCGATATGCATGGAATCGTTCCGACGTCTGGGCCTGGCATGCGCTACGACTGGCCCGCCCTCAAGGCCGCCATTCAGGAGCACGGCATACGTCATTCGGTCCTCATGGCCCTGATGCCGACGGCCTCGACGTCTCAGATCATGGGCTCCACCGAGAGCTTCGAGGCGATCACGTCCAACATCTTCAGCCGCCGCACCCTGGCGGGCGAGTTTGTCGTGGTCAACAAGTACCTCGTGAGCGACCTGATCAAGCTCGGCCTCTGGAACAAGACCATGAAGGAGCGCATCATCGCCGGCGACGGCAGCGTCCAGCAGATCAACGAGATCCCCGAGGCCACACGTGCGCTCTACAAGACGGTGTGGGAGATCAAGCAGCGCGTGGTGATCGACATGGCGGCGGCCCGCGTGCCCTACGTCTGCCAGACTCAGTCCATGAACCTGTACGTTGAGGACACGGACCTGGCAAAAATGACCAACATGCACTTCTATGGCTGGAAGAAGGGACTCAAGACGGGCGTCTATTACACGCGTACCCGCCCGAAGGCCAAGACCATGGCGTTCAGCATCGACCCGCGTCTGGCGGCGTCCAAGGGCGTCTCTGCGACTGTTGTTAAGCCGACCGATGAGGAGGTTGCCGCTTGCAGCCGGGAGAACCCTGAGGGCTGCTTGATGTGCAGTGCCTAAGCTGCTTTCACGATAAAACCACGATGATGTCTTTATTTTTGCCACGTTGTTGGGCTATTAATCCAATATTGCTCACTCGTAAAATGTCACGTCAACAGATAGATGGCATAGATAGATTCGATGGCACAGTTACGCGCATACGAGGACAACCTCAAGGCGTTGTCCAACGTTCACGTAAGTGCCGCTTCAAAGGCCTTCAAGGCAAAAGCAAAAGCCGTCATATCCAATGATCTGCCCAAGTGGCATCTGTACGCAATCAAGGCAGACGTGGACGAAGAGGCCGAAGAAGCGGACGAAGAAGCGGACGAGGACGCAGAAGCAGCCCTGTACGCCGGCATCACCCTCGCCAAGCGCCCCGACGACGTGGCCTACATGTACAAGAAGGTTCAGGCAGCGACGGGCTTGAAGAAGGCCGACGTCAATGAGATCCTCTTGAAGCTCTTCGACCACGTACGTATCTTCACCAACAGCGACCTTGTCAAGCAGCTCAAGGCCGGCGCTAAATGGCTCAACCGGCGACTGACGGACGCCAAGTGGATGGCACTGACCGAGCGCCTTTCCAAAAAGTCAAACCAAAGTCATAAGAGTGCCGAGTGGGCTCTCAGCCTCGCATGGGACGCACTTGAGCGACCACCGTGGTGTGCCGCCGACTTCACCGATCGCTCGACGCTGAGCGGCATGGTAAAGACAGGCACGCACGAGTTCGTGGCCTTTGACGACGCCGCGTACTCCGGGACGCAAAAGGCAACGCAGGTAGGCAACGTGTTTCGTGTTCTTCGGGAAGCTTGGAATAACGAACAGCCGCCCATCACGGTCTACATGGTCATTCCCTTTATGACACATGTCGCGATCGATCGCTTCTGCCGTATTGGCGAGGCAGACCTTGTCAAGAAGGTTGTCAAGAAAGGCTCGATCGAGCTCCAGTATCCCGACGGCCACCGTATCCTCATATGGCTGGGTGGCGTCCTGATGCCGAGTACGATCGAGGTGCTGAAAGGGTTACCTGACATGACAGAAGAGAAGGCACATGACTTGAGTGCGACCTTCTTGGACAACGCGGGCTCGCTCTGCATCTTTGAACACAAGGTCCCGGACTACATGTCGTTGCCATGGCTGATCGGGGAGACATTTCAAAAGCAGATGTGGGATCACTACAAGCATACGCCACCTTACAAGCCGCATGTGGAGTTGGCTGCTTCGCCACACGTGCCAAACAAGGACCCTCAAGTCCGCTCCTTCAAGTGTGCCCGTCCGGACAGTCCAAGCTCTAGCGTGTCTTCGAGCAAGAGTACGAACACGATCGCTCGACTGGATAGTGTGAACAGCGTGAATGGTGGCACTGGCGGCGCAGCCCGTTACCCTGGCGGCGCAGCCCGTTACAAGTTCAAAGGCCGCTCCTACAAGCTTCACATCGGCAGTCGCGGCGGGCGCTTTGTCGTTGTGGCCAAAAAGAAGGTGTATGTGTAGACTACCTTACTATGCGCTACGGGGGCCCAGGGCGATTGAGGGCATTCAAGCGGTTTCTTAGTAAGCTTTTCTCGAAGCCATTTTGGCGCCCGTGAACGCACGGGCTTACTTAGCCCGAGGCAAACGAGGAGCCAAACGACGCTGTACCTTCTTTTTCGCAGCCGCCGCGCCCCCACCCATGACCACGCGGCGCGCCGCAGTCTTCGGGTCGTCGGTCATGGCCCAGATGTTCATGTTGGTCGCCCAGGCCACGGTCGCCGCATCCTTGCTGAACATGGTGTGAATGTTGGTCAGGGCCGTCTCAGCGTCGATGTTCTCGGTAGCCACGTGCCCATTGGCCATGTACTTGAACTTGAGCTGCAGCTTGGTGATGCCCGTCGCGTACGAGTTGACCTCGAAAGCCAGCTTCTTCACGAGGTCCATGCGGGCATCGTCCGGATCGAAGCCCACCTGCTCGAGTACCTCAATGTCGTCCTTGATGAAATTGTCGAACCACGAATGCAGGTTGACCTCGAGCTCCGCACCCGGATGCAGCATCTCGTTGAGCAGGTAGTAGGCCACGCGGTTCTGCTCGGGCGTGTTGCCCTCGACGCCGGGCTTCATGAAGCGCATGTAATCGCGGTTCTGCTTGAACAGGGGCACGGTCTCGCGGCTCATGCGGCGCATCTTGAGCAGCAGCTTGAGGCCGAAGGTGTCGCTGGCGGCCCACGGCGCCGCAAGGTCCGCACGGAGCGAATCGCCAGCCTTGAGCGACAGCAGGAGCGGCTCACGTGCGGCGGGGGTCGTTGACTGAACGAGGACCTTGAGGTACAGGCGCAGCGGGCTCGTGTAGTACTTGAGGGCCAGGATCATGTTCATGGCCGTCTGCGACACGCGGCGATCGACGTAGATCATGACCTTCTCTTGCTTCTTGACGTCGATCTCCTTGGGCTTGCCATCCGAGCCGGAGGCAGAGGCAGAGGTGGATGCCGTAAGCGAGGCCGACAAGGACGGAGGGGTGCTCTGCGACAGACGCACCTTGCGCTCCAGACCGGCCAGGTCCGACAGATGGTCGCGGGACGACGCCGCCGACGACAGTGAGGATGCCGAGGAGGAATCCATGGACGCCTCGACCATGTCAAGCATGGCCATCTCGGACTGATACTTGGTAAGTGTGGCGAGCGAGGCCATGATTTAAGACGGCACTAGCAATGCTAGTGTACCCTTCCGATTCTTCTTACTATCTAGTGCACATATATAGTAGGGAAAGCCTTAAGCCGGTGTCTGAGAAGTAGGTCAAGCGCATGGACCCCCATCCCCACATTCCCATCATCTTCGTGATCGATTGGGATGGCACGATCGCGGGCAAGGTGGACTTCCAGAGCCATCGGTACTCCATGCAGCTACTCCTCAAGAAGTATGGTTATAAGGCGAGTTCGCAGCAACCGCCAACCGCCTTCTACCCGGACCAAGGCTTGATCCGACCGGGCCTCGTGGAGTGGATGGGCGCCATGCAGCAGATGTACCAGAACAACTGCTACTTCTTCATCTATACGGCCAGCGAGCGCAAATGGGCGACCCAAGAGGTCGGCTGGATCGAGCGCACGCACGGCATCAAGTTCGCCCGGCCGCTCTTCTGCCGCGACGATTGCCTCGTGGACGGCAGCGGCAACTACAAGAAGTCGCTGGCCAAGATCTTTCCGCGTGTGTGCCGGGTCGTGGCAAAGCGTACGCCGCTTACCAACCGCGAAAAGCAGTACATGTTGGACAAGCGCACCCTGGCCATCGACAACTCCAACGTATTTAACGAGACGGACAAGTGCCTGTTGTGCCCCACGTACGGCTACGCATTCTATGAGGACCTCTTGGACGGGTTTCCGAAGGCGGCCTTGGCGCACCCGGTCGTACAACAGCATGTGCTGAGCTTGGTGAACGAGGGGCTTGTTTGCCCGCCTCATGGACTGACCGGAGGCGTCAATGGAGTAGCTGGAGGTGGCGGCAACGGAGTGGGGGCATCCATGCACCAGATGTTTGCCAAGTACCGGTGGCTGGCCGTCAAGTGCAAATCGATCGTCGATGCCAATGCTGCATTTGAGGGCGATCGGTTCTGGAAGGTGATGTCCAAACTGCTTCTTAGGAACAACATCATTGAGTTTACTCCGAGCGTGGTGCGGCAATTGACGAAGCTGGTTTGGAAGCGGTCGGCGCCTACTTAAACAAAGAGTGTATCCGTAAGGCTAGTAGAGGCTAGTAGAGGTAGTCGCCTGCCGACACAATGAGTAACCTGATCCTTGCCTTCGACATCGGCATCAAGAATCTATCCGTGGCCGCGGTCAGCCAGAGCGCAAGCAATCCTACGACGGCGATCATTCATGCATGGCGCCTTTTGCCTTTAATGCCGGAGGAGCGGAAGACCAAGCCGCCCCAAGAGCAGCTTATGATGACGTTGTTCAACCATTTGGACGAGCTTGTTGAGGAATTGGAAGACAGCATACCAGGTGTTGATCTTGAGGTCATCATAGAGAACCAACCTTCTCGCATCAACGGAACCATGAAAACAGTGCAGACCTGGATCCAAACGTACTTCATGTTGCGCAAGCACTGGGCCGTTGGCATGCAGGCCGTCGCGAGCGTGCACCTTGTGAGCGCCAAGCAAAAGCTGGTGGGTCACGACCATGAGCCAATCGGGGCCAAGGGCGAGGTTGGGTCGTACCGATGGAACAAGACGGCGGCGGTGGTTATCACACAGGCTTACATTGGATCGGGGTCAGCGTGGTTTTGTGAGATGTATGCTGAGAGCAAGAAAAAAGACGATTTGGCGGATGCGTTGCTGCATGCGATTGCTTGGATGCGGCGGCAGGGGAAGATGGTTGCGAATGTAGTGGATGGTGCGGTTGCTCTAGACGAACCAAATATGTTCAATCAAGATTAGAGGGAGTGACGGTGCCATGTCAAGTAAGATTTTTGTAGATCCCCTCATAGGCAATGTGGGGATCGGAACAGGACTACCAAGTGCACAGTTTCATACCAATAGCACGAATGGTGGCAAGCCTTTGCAGATCGAGCAAACGGCTTCGAATGTTGAGTTCCCGCCGCTAGGTGCAAGCAATGTAGGGTATTATGCCGATTATACGGACACGGTACCGAGCATTGATGTGGGGACGCCATTGACTTTGGTTGAGTATCCGCCGGTTGCACTTTCAAGTGCCACAACGACAGCGGGGCCAATTACGATTAATGTAGCAGGAGCATTTTATGGGAATGGAAATTATGTTGTGACTGCAAGCTCCGTTTATGATTCTACAGGTTATGGACCTTGGAAAGTTTTTAATAAAACACCGGGAGCAGAGGCGTGGATTTCAACAGGAGGTACATACAACACAACTACCCCTTATGCGGCTACATCTGGAGGACCCACTACCGTTTCAGGAACATCTTATACCGGAGCCTTTTTGCAAATGCAATTGCCTGACAGCATTATATTAAAGTCATACAGCATTCGTGGATTAACTGCCAACATAGGTAAATGGGTCATTGCTGGGTCTACTAACGGGACCGCTTGGTCTCTTGTTGATTCTAAAGAGTGGGGATCATGGGTACCAGGGATGGATTCATATTTCTCAACATCCAATACTTCATCATATGCCTATTATCGCATTATTATCCTTAATATGGCAGCTGTAAATGGATACGCCGTGATAGTGGAATGGAGGCTCTTTGCCTACGCTCCCCTCACCACTACCGCTCGTGAATACCCGCCACTGCCCATGACGGCGAACACGTCGTATCTGAATGGGACTTATGGGGCGGGGACTTATCAAATTACAGCAAGCTCATCCGGTTATCCCTCTACATTCCCTCCGCATAGTGCATTTGATAAATCGTCTGTTGCTACGTCTTTTTGGATAAGTGCAAACTCATCAATATACAACACATCAGGGGCTTACATTGGAAGCGTAAAAACCATAGATAAAACAGAATCATTATATGCAGGTGAATGGTTACAAATCCAAACCCCATTACCTATAATTATTAGTTCTTATAGTATAACATCTCGTAATGAATCATATTATGCACATTGCACTCCTTCAAGGTGGTATATATTAGGTTCTTTAGATGGAGTAGTGTGGGGAGTTATTGACTCAAGACAAACTCTAATATCTTGGACACAAGGGCAAACACAAACATTTTTAATTAATTCAAATAACATATTATATAGTTATTATCGTATTGTTGTGAGTACAAATTACGTTGCAAGTGCAATAGCTGATGGTACGGCTATCTCCGAATGGAAGCTCTTCGGCACCCAATCCACCTACCCCAAATACCGCACTCTCCTTCCCGCCACATCGTCAACCTACAACCCCGGCACCTACTCCACCTACGCCAACACCATCTACAATGCGACCACGATCGACGCCACTCCACCAACATTCATAAGCAACAAGATTCTGAGCAACCCATGGAAGACGGGGGCCAACACCTACACGAATGTGGCCGATGCAAACCCCATTCCATCCATCTTCTTCGAACTCCCTCAAGCCATTCTGCTCAAGTCATATCAATTTACTGCACCTGACACTGCGACTGCACCAAGTTCATGGAACGTATATGGAAGCAACATGGGTGTGGCCAGTGGGTGGGTGCTGACCGATGGTCCCCGGACCTCGCAAATCGCTCCATGGACGACCTCGCTCACTCAAACCTACACCACAAGCGGCACAACGACTTACAACATGTTCAAGTTCGATCTCTTGCGTAATGCAAGTGCCTCTGCCAATTTCATTGCGCTCAATGAGATCCGGCTGAACGGCAATGATGTGCTCCCCGATGCACGCATCACAGTGAATGCAGACGGGCGGGTTGGGATCAACACACCACTTGCCGAAATTAATACGGGTGCAGCCATGACGGTGAGTGGCAATATGGCTGTTACGGGCAGCATCCGCGCCGACAACCTCGGCATGTTCCGAAACCGAATCATTAACGGTGACATGCGCATTGACCAACGCTTCGCCGGCACGAGCACTGCCATCGCTGCGGCAACCACCGGCGTTTACATCGCAGACCGATGGCGCGTCAGCAACGGCACTACAAGCGCCGCGCTCACCATGCAACGCGTTCGCGCGCCGGCGAACCCATACGGCCACCAGTACGCGCTCTTGGCGATCGCGACGACCGCGCAGGCGACCATGAACAACCAGGACTACATTACGCTGGAGCAGCGCATTGAGGGCTACAACATCGCCGACTTTGGCTGGGGCACCGCTTTCGCGCAACCGGTCACCGTCTCGTTCGCCGTGTACAGCACACAAGCGGGCCAATACAGCCTCTCGCTGCGGAACGCGACGAACACGATGTCGTACGTCGCGCCGTTCACGGTGCCGGTCGCGAACCAGTGGGTCCAGGTGCAGCAGACAGTTCCCGGCGAGACCTCCGGCACTTGGGAAGCCGAGTCCGCGCTCGGCCTCTCGGTCGCGATCACGCTCGCGGCCGGCAGCAACTGGATAACGTCCGACGTCGGGCGCTGGCAGGAGAGCAGCCGAGCGGCGTCGGGCTTCGGGTACATCGCGGCGACGGGCGGGGCGAACTTCATTGGAACTGTGAATAACCAGTTTTATGTGACGGGGGTGCAGGTGGAGAAGGGGACTATTATGACGGGGTTTGAGGCGAGGCCTTTTGGAGTGGAGCTTGATTTATCCCAAAGATATTATGAAAAAACATATGGTTTGGACGTGCGCCCGGGCACAGCAAGCACAGCAGGAGGAGATGTAGGTATCATTTTCGGAGCATATTCTGCCAGTGCACTAACCACTACATATCTTGGGACAGGAGTTAAATTTGGAATATTAAAGAGAAGTATACCAAATGTAATTTTGTACGATTACTCGGGTAATGCTGGAAAGTGCGAGCGCGTTACGCCAGGTATAGGTGGAGATACAAATCAATCAGCAGGGGGGAGCGGAATTAATATAACCGGATTTGCTATGGATAGCGCATCAGGAACAAACAGAGCTCAGGTAAGATTTCATTATATAGCAGATGCGGAATTATAATTGCCCTATATTATTTTGATACTAAGTAAGAGACCCCACCACTCCCGTGCGCCCAATGTCCTCCATGCCCCCCTCCCCCCTCCGCGAGAACCCTCAAACGGCCCCGCAGGCCCCGCAGGTCACCTTCACACCAGCGCGGTATCCCGTACCGCACCCGTACGGTCCCGTACCGCACCCGTACGGTCCCGGCGGCGCCTATGCGAACCCCGCGCTGCTCTTCATTGCACTTGAGACACAACGCCGTCTACCGGCTCACCGACATGATCTACAGCGTTCACGAGCCAGCCAAACCAACTCTTCTGTGAAACCGGCTGCCCGACGCTTAGGAGTCGACTACAGAAACACTACGAAACACTCATCGCTGCACTTAACAATAAGCATGCCACTAAACAAAAATAAGACCTCGCAACCCCCACAACCGCACCCTCAACCCATTCCCAACACCCCCTTAAACTTATTCATTTTTTTCACACACTTCGTGATCGTCACCTCGCTGACCTCGCACGTCTCCGCAATGTGTTTTTTGCTGATGTCCAGCTCGTTGGCCGTTTGAGGCACGGCTTTTTGGGGTGGAGTACGTTTTGTGCCAGAGATACTATGAAACACTTGCAAGAGGAGACGGAGGTGTAGATAGCTTAGGAGGAGGTACACATTTTTTTACTTGGGTTTTCAAAGTTACTAAACGTACAAAACTGTAATTTATACAAGTGCAAATGGTCTTGGTATCACTAGATCAACTGCTGCTGCATATATACTGAATGGTACGATTGATACAGAACTTTAGATTCTTTTAAAGCTATGTTGGTTCACATGAAGTACAAGGGCATTGGGTGGCAATATCTGAACTGTAATTTATCCTGTGCCGCTCCCTCATGACTCCAAGTCGCCGCACGGATCTTCATTGCGTTGATCCACAACGCTGTCTACCGGCTCGGAGATGTGATCTACGCTGCGTTCATGAGCCGGCAAGACCGGCATAATGCGGTGTAAAACTCAAATAACAAAAAATAACACAATTACTCAATCCTCCTCACCCTCCCAATCGTCCTCCGCCTTATCATCGTCACTCACCACCTCTTCTTCTTCCTCCTCGTCTTCCTCCACTCCTTCGTTTTTCCCTCCCTCCGGACGCAGCGCCGCAAGAAGTTTCCGTGCATCCGCATTCAGCACCGTTTTGGGCACCACTTTTCCAACGCCGTCCTCGTCGTCGTTCCCATCGTCCTCACTCTCAGAATCCCCATCAATAGACGACACCTCCTCCGCATCTCCATCGTCTCCCTCCGCCCCGCCATCCACAGAGCCACCATCGTCCAGTATGTCCGTGTAGTACAACGGGTTCTTCCGTTCCTTAACGACTCTGCCGATGATCGAGATCTTGGAGTCCTTCAACTGGTAGCGCTTGCCAAGCACCTCGACCAGGATGTCGTCGCCGACCTTCAGGCTGTCGAGGTCCACCTCGCTGCTGATGCCTGCGCTCCGACGTGGGATCAGGATGTCCAAGATGCCGTCGCCGTCCGCTAGCACACCAAGGTTGTTCGATGCCTTGACCTTGGCGTCCACCACCATGCCGGTCGTCGGGTTGCAGACGTCGCCCATGACGCACACCTCGAACCGTGTATGCCCATTGAAGTGCGGCTTCATGAAGGACCCAGCGGACCTGGACGCGAGCGCCAGCGTTCCCGGCTTGACGTAGCCGAAGCGCGAACATACGCCCTCGAACTTTGCCTTCAGCTTGGACGCAATCACCTCTACGAACGACTCCGTCAGCTCGGACGGTGCAAGCTGCACGTGCGTCTTGAACCGAATCGGGAAGTACATGCTGGTGGCCGCCATTGTTGTCTAAGTATGCGGCCTCGGCCAGCCTCTTCTATCCATATGGCACGAGTCTTTAAATCAATTTTTGGGGTTAAGCGGCCTTTGTTTTCCAGTAAGGCGGGTACATCATCTGCATCCGACCTGCCTTGCGATCGAGCGCCTGCCCAATCACCCCGCATATCTGCTTACGCTTCTCGAGCTGCTCACGTGTCTCGGCGTCAAGGCTGTCGTAGAGACCCGGTGCCACTGTGTTCAACAGGACCTTCAAGTCGGACAGTGTCCGCGTCTCGCACAGAGCCCCACGTTGGTCGCCCTTCAGCGTATTGGGCGTCAGTAAGTGAAAGTCGAGCTTTGCATCCGGCTCGGCACGTCGAACATCACGCTTGAGCGCAAAGTACCCGACGACATCGATCAGGTACTTCACTTTCATGGGAATGTCCTTGAAGGTCCGCGCGGCACGTACGGCATCCGTCTGTGCTTGGCTGGCCCGCTCGAACGTGTCGGGTGTGTGTTGCTTGGGGTAATAGACGTAGATCTCGAGCTCTTTACGTGGGGTGAAGATGTCGATGTACCCGATGAAACCCTTAGCATTGGACTTCGACTTGGGATCCATCCCCACAAGAATGCCCTCCTCCTTGAAGATCGCGGACACACGCTCCAGTTCAGCAGGCAACACGCCCCTCAGCCGAATGATCCCTTCTACCAAGCCTATGAACGTTGGTCGCGTCATGATGCTGAACAACGTAAACTTCGCGGCAATCGGATCGTCGGGCAACAGCCTCACTTGGCCGATCAAGATCTCCATGGACGGTTTGGGTGCGGACTGACTTGTGGACGGGCCTGCGCTTGCAGCTTCCGCCTTTTCCGTAGGACGTACCACAAGCAGACGTTGCCCTGGCTCTCGAACGCTAGTCTTGACCACAACCAACGTGTCCCTATGTAGCGCAAGCATGTGGCCCTCTACGAACTCGGGCGTGTCGACGGCCTTTGCAATAGCAAGACGTACGATGTGCTTTGGGAACCCGATGGCCTTCTCGATGGTCGAAAGTGTGAGCTTCCCACCGGTCCCTTGTGACTCACGTACGCTTTCGCGCACAAGCCCCGCCAACCGAGCCAAGGCCGTCGGCATCACGATCTCGTCCCCAAATGTCGGAGCCACAGCTACATTGGTTTCAATACCAAGGGTCGTCTTACACTTAGGCTTCTCGGCAGCATCGTCCCCAAACGCCCACTCTAGCCGAGTGCCTTGCGACGTACGCAGCTGGGCCTTGAACCCGAAGAGCTCTTTCGGGATGTAGTTGGCGTCCAGGTTCAGAGCGCAATCCATGGCCCGGTTGCGCAGCACTTGCTCCACGATCTTGACCTGTCCCTCCTTCCGACTCGAGATCTCATAGGCGTGCTCGTCGGGCGTCTGCTTGCTGCCCGCATCGAGTGCATCGACGGCACAATGTAGGTAGACCGTCACGTTGCGGTCCTCCAGTTGCAGCCCTTGGTGGCTGCACGTACGCACGGCACGCCCAATGACCTGCTCGACCTGGTGCATGTGGTACCATGGCTCGAGGATGTGGACCTCACGTACGTTCTTGAGGGTCAGGCCCTCGCTCGCAATCTGCGTCAGGAGCACAACCTTGACGTTGGTGCCGCTGCGGTTCTCGGGGGCATTGACGCTCGTAAGGATATCTGCGATGGAGCGCCGGCCCATTACCTTAGCGGTGCCCGAGAGAATGGCATACGTCAGGCCCTTCTTCTTGGCCTTGCTCTTGACAACGCCACCGCCCGCCCCTAGCAGGTTGTTCTCACCAAAGCGATTGTACCCGATGTGCTCGAGAGCAATGGCCAATGGCACGACACCGCTCCACACGTACTCGCTGTAGACCATGACGATCCCCTCGGCTTGTTGGATGAAGTCAACGATGCGTTGGAGCTTGGCGGCACATGCACCAAGGCCTTCGGCTCCTGCTCCCGGACGTAAAGCATTGACGTGCGTCGCATACTCGACGTGCAAGCTCTTCAGGTCAGGGCGCTCGATGCTCTTGAAGACTTGAAAGAAGCCCTTGCGGCCGATGGTTCCCGTCGGGTACGTGATGTTGGTGCCTTGCATGAGCTGGGTTTGGGCGGCGTTTTCGCTTGGGACCTCTGCTTGTGCGTTAAGCTGCGCGTTAGGCTGCGCGTTAAGCTGCGCGTTAAGCTGCGCATACTTCGGCATATGCTCGACCCACCACTTCTTCTGTACGGACCCAAGGATCGACGGCACCACACCGTCCCGAATGTGGCTCGTCCAGTCACGTTGCTCGACGGTCAGCAATTGTGTTCCATTGACAGAGGGCGAAAGACGTGGGGCGAACGTGATAGGATTGGCACCCTTGAGGAACGACACGTACTCGGCAGTGAATTGCTCAAGCTGCTTGAAGACCTCGACGTTGCGGTTTTTAGCTGTGCGAAACAACTTGACACCATCGGCAAATGGCGACGTCCGGCCATCGTTTGCCAACATCAAGTCCATAAGGCCGAGGATCTCTGCAGGCTCGTTGAACATGGGCGTCGCCGAAAGCAAGAGCAGCCTATTGCCGCTTCCACGTCGCAGGGCCGCCGCAAACGCAGGGATGTCGTTGCGTACGTTGTGGGCCTCGTCTACGATGATGACCTTGTCTTTGATAACTGTCGGTCCCTCGAGCAGACTCTGGAGCCCGTCGTAGCTGATGAAGCGGTAGCGTGACTCGATCAGTGCCTTCATGCGTCGGCTCAGTATGGCCGGCTCGAGCGTATCGGCATTTGGAAAGAAGCGTGTGTAGAGGTCACCTGTGCAGGCAGCACTGCCCTTGGCCGCCGAATAGATCTCGCCTGTAAAGGACCGTTGCAGTGCCGGCGAGGCCACGACCCATATGGACGGCTCGGCCCCGCCCGCCCTGGCACTCCGGACCCTGTGCGTCTTCAAGAAGGCCTCGGCGAAGGTAATGGCCGAACAGGTCTTGCCTGTGCCGAGGCCGTGGTACAGAAGCAAGGATCGATAGGGTGTGCGGCTTGATAGGTACTGTGCTGCAATGTATTGGTAGAGGTACTTCTCAAAGGCACCACACTGCGCTTTGGACAGGCGCTTGTAGTCGGCCTCTGTGGCCATGGGCTGCGTCGCGGGGGACCGTAGGATCCGAAACTCCGGCCTCGACACGACATTGATGGCAAAGTCGGAGTCGCCTTGAATGGGAAACGTGGGAAACGTGGGAAACATGGATGGGAACCAGATCGACGCCTTTCTTACTTGAACCTTGCAAAAGAGTATCGGATAGTATATGCTACATACCCAATTTTTGTTATCAGCAAAAAGAAGAGACGCCGGCGCCGCCAGCATGGCCTCAACATGCCTTGAGAGCGACGTGGTCAAGCTGCGCCCTGAGCAAAAGGCTGTCGCGTCCTACCTTCTAGACAACCACGGCATCCTTGCCATTCACAGCACGGGCACCGGAAAGACGCTCACATCTGCGGCGGCCGCGGCGTGCTTGGTCATGTCCGGTCAAGTCGAGCACGTGGTCGTCCTCGCCAAGAAGTCCGCACTCTCGCAGTTTGAAGCCGAGGTCCGACGCTATTGGGGTGACCGCGCTCCCATACCCCTCTTATGTACGACCCACCAACAGTTCTTCACGAAGAACGCCAAGGACGTCGTACCGTCCAAGACCTTCATGATCGTCGACGAGGCCCACGAGTTCACCAATCCGCTCGCCGCCGGCACCAAACGCATCCTGAAGTTTTCGCAAGCATGCCACCGCATCTTACTCCTCACAGCCACGCCCATTGTCAACACATCCTACGACCTCGCGCCCCTCATCGCGATGGTCCGCGGAGGACCCGTGTTGGCCCGCGCCGCATTCGAAGAGATGCTTGCAAAGCCTTCAGCATTCAAAAAGTACTTCAAGGGTGCCGTTCACGTCAACATGATCGACAAGAACGCCGACCCGCACTACCCCCACGTCAAAGTGCACAAAGTGGCGATTCCCATGGGGCCGACCACTGCAAAACAATACGCCGTCGAGGCGAAGAAACACATGCCGTTCGACATCAACCTCCGGCAACTCTCGCTCGGGTACGGTGAGTGCGAGAAGTGCGCGTGGCTGATGCGGCACATCAAGAATTGGATTGCCCGCGGCGAAGGCAAGATCCTCATTTACACGGCTTTCCTAGGACGGGGCAGCGTCCTTCTCACCAAGCTGCTCAAAGAGAGCGGCGTCAACACGCTCCTCATCGACAGCAAGGCCAACGGCGGCGTTCGCCACAAGGCTGCGCTCTTGTTCAACAAAAACAGCGAGCCCGACGCGGACGAAGAGCGCGACCTGCGCGACCTTGTCAAGTCGCAATCGAAGACAAAAGTGGGGACGCGGTGCGGCGAAGATCGCGTCATGCTCGTGAGGGAGAGCGAACCCCTCCAGGCCAAAAAAGAAGCAGGCAAGCAAAGCTACGCGTTTTCTTGGACATCGCCAGACGGCAAGCCAAAGAAGCTCACCCCTACTGAACAAGCGTATGTGAACGAGCTCGTCATTCCACCGGCATGGAGCCCTGCCGAAGTGTGCAAGAAAGGCGACAAGCTGGCGTGGGTCGCACAAGACAAGAAGGGCAACTGGCAGTACAAGTACACTGCAGAATGGCAAACTCAGCAAGAGTACAAGAAGATCCTTCGGCTAAAGGAACTCACCAAAGCCTTCTGGAAGAGGCTGAAAAGCACGACCGACCGCCATCTCAAAGGCTCGACTTGGAACGAGCAAAAACTCCTGGCCGTCGCGACCAAAGTCATGGAGACTTGCCACTTCCGTGCAGGGACGCGCGATAATGGGGACGACGAGGATGACGATGAGGATGACGATGAGGATGAGGTCGAGGTCGATGCCGATGCCGAGGCCGATGCCGATGCCGGGGACGAAGCGCGACCCGCGGCCGCAACTAAGAAACACTACGGCCACTACGGCCACTACGGCCACTACGGCCACTACGGCCACTACGGCCTCATGACCCTGCAGTCGCGCCACGTCAAGGTTGAGCCGTCGAGCGTCCAAATCAAGTTCATTGGCAAGTCTGGCAAGACGAACACATGCGAGCTTACCACCACCACCCATGCGCCTCTCGTGAAAGCCCTGCGCGGGCTTGCCCTTGCGCAATTATCTAAGCGCAAGAACGCCCCGTTCTTCATGGGCACGAACGCCGCCCAGCTCCGCAGTTACCTAGCAGCCATTCAACCCGGCGTGCGGCCGAAAGACTTCCGCACGTACTTTGCCAACTACACGCTCCTTGACCAGCTCCGCACAGCGCCGCTCCCTCACGAACAGACGCCGCGGCAACGGTCGGCCCGCATGCGCGAGGCCACGCTCATCATCTCGAAAGGGCTCAACAACACGCCCGAAGTGAGCAAGAGCTCGTACATCTTCACGGGCTTCTGGGTGCTATATCTCACGGACCCCATGCAGTTCAATCGCGTCCTCGCCAAGCTGCCGTCAGATGCTCCGACGGTCGACGTCCTTACCGCTTTTGTAAAGTTCTTCGACGAAAACGCCATCGACTGGCAGACGATGCTGAAGCGGTTCAAAGAGTCCGGCGGCATTGCGGACTTCACAGGCCTTGCCAACGTCTTGCTTATTACAGATGCCGGCGCGGAGTCCATCGACTTGAGCGGCACGCGACACATCGTCTTCATGAACCCGACGTGGACGCCCGCACTCGAGGCCCAAATCATAGGCCGCGGCCAACGCTACGACTCGCACGCCGCCTTGCCCGAATCGCAGCGTACCGTTCATGTATGGAAACTGTTCCTCGACTACCCCAACAAGGAACCTGCCGTGGAGCGCCACATGGAAAACTTGGTAAGGGACAAAGAGGCAGAGCAAAACCGCATTTACAAGGGGTTGACCCTGTTAAACGTGGGAGGCTCCTAAACGCCGCCATGCTGTTGATGGTTACCGATCACTTTCGAGTTCGTAGAGAACTGGTTGTCGGCACACTCGATCTCGATCGTGAACGAGTGGTCGACAGAGTTGAAGTCAACCTGGCTGCCGTCGTGGTACTTCCACGTGATCGTGAGGCGGTCGAGCGTCGCAATCGGCGCCTTGAGCGTCGACGGGTTCGAGATGCACGCCTTTTGGTCGAGGAAGCCGACCGAGAACGGCGTCTCCGACTTGGACAGCGGCATCTTGGCAAATGCCCGGTTGCCACTCTCGCCCGTCGTGTCGACCTGGTTGATCTCGTTCACGTCCATGACGAGGTAGCGGTGCGGTACGGTGTTGACGATACGCGGGGGCCGGACGGTTTGGGCACCACCCACGAGGGCACTCACTGCGGCCACCTTGTTGAAGCCTAGGAAGAAGGCAAGGCCCCATTGGCTCGAGGCGCTCGACGCCCCGGTCGCCGCATTGACCGTGAAGCTCGAAGCACCATTGCTGAACGTGAGCTTGTTGGTCGCGGTATTCAGGGTGACCGTCATGCCCGAGAAGCCGGCTGCCTTGGCTGCGGTCTCGACGGCCGCGGCGAGCGTTGCCGGCGTGTAGTTGCCATCGGGAATGGTCACGGCCGTGCTACCGATCGTAATAGTCGTGTTGCCGAGGGCCGCCGTGAAAACATAGAAGCTCGTGGGGATCTCAGCGCTCAGCAGCCGCACGCCGATCACGTTCTTGTAGGTATTGGGTAGACGGAGCTGGTATGCGTTCGGCGTCGGGTATGCGTCAAAGCTCCGGTCCGCAGAGTCGCATAGGACAACGTGACGGTAGGACTGCATGGATCTTCTAGCGTCCTCTACTCTATTCTTGCGTGTCCAAAAAAATCAGTCGAATCAAACCAACGGTGTTTGCTTTAGAACAAAAAGAATAGGCGTCGCGCTCTATATGAGCTTGGCCTGACGCTTGTAAATGTCCGCACACACCGCCGTGTCGTAGCGTGCATCGTGGGCATGACCAGGTGCCTCACAATCGAAGAGCTCTCGGTACAGGTCGAACAGCTTGGGCCACTTGCGACAGCGGCCCCGTTTGTCCTCGGTGCCCTTTACTGCCGTCTTCATCGTACAATGCTTACGCATGCCCTCGATCTTGGCAGCCAACGTAAGTCGGCCCGCACGAATGGCCTCAGACCGTAGGACGGCCTCGTCGAACTCGATGTTGTGAGCCACGAGAACGGCCTCAGGGTACATGTCGAGCACAAACTCGAAGTAGTTCAGCACGTCATTGAGGGACTGGCCCTTGGCAAGTGCGTCCTCGTGCATGATGCCGTGAATGGCGGAGGAGTCCGGCGGTATGACGTACCCAACGGGCTTGACGATCGCGTTGAACGGTTGAGGCTGCACCGATGCACGGCCTTCGATCACGACTTGCCAAGCGAGCTGGACGAGACGGCAACCCTTCCACTCATCGACTCCGTCTGGTCCATTGATCTTGTCAGCATTCACCTTTCGCGTCCACGGCGGCAGGCCTGTGGTCTCGGTATCGAACACGATGGCTGGCAGGGCTGCTAGCTCAGAGCAGACCGTAGGCCCCCGGACCGTAGGAACATTTGTTAGAGACTCCTGGACCCTTTGATTGGGATTGGACTCCTTGGTACTTAACTGGGACGCCCCCGTGGCCTTTGGATTGGATGCCATGGAAAGGCGAGATGGGTATGATGGGCACGATGTAGTTGGAGAAGCCGTAGACGAATCGCTCGCCAGGTATCCAAGGTGCTGCGTCGGGACGCAGGAAACCGCTGGACGTGCCCTCCTTTTTTACACATGCCGTCGCTACCCCTAAGTCCCCACCGGCTGTAGCGACGCCGGCCTGGGTGATGACGCTGTGTGCCGATCGGAAGAGCGCCTTACGCTCACGGTTGTGGTTACGGATGCGGTGCATCACGCCGTCGGCCGGGAACCACGCGACTTGGCGGACCTCGCGTGCCTGGTTGATGTTGTTGGGATCCACAATCATGGACTTCTCGTTGCCGACGCCCACGAGCTGGGCCACATAGTAGACATGGCGATACAGAACCTGATTGGTGCCATAGAAGATCTCTTCGAAGGGCTGGATATCCTTGCGCAGACGTACGTCGTCTTTGCGGTAGCACGTCTCCTCGCAGAATTCGCGAATGCCGCAGTCGACGTCGTCCTCGCGCAGCCGGCGCCGGCCCTTGGGGAAGCCCCACTCCGGCTCGGTGTAGTTCGTCGTCGATGCCCGGATCAGCTTCTCGAGGGACACGAAGGTCGGCGGGGCCACGGCGCCGCCCTGGCCGCGTACCGTGAACCCCTTGAACAGGGTGTCGAACTTGGACCGCGCTTCATAGTACTCCTGCGTCTGCCTCGGAATGAAGGCCTGATACCATACATGGTTCCATAGGTCATTGAAGCTGCTGCTCATGAGGAGCGCACGTTCGCCCTGCGTCATATGGGATAGTAGTTGACTCACGTAGGTCACGTCATTGACGTCGTACTTGCCCCTGATGAACTCCATGAAGGAAAGGCTGTCCTTTCGCTGGATCATCAGGTACTCGGTGGCCCCGTTGTCGCGGTTCACCCTGTAACAGATGATGCCAAAGCTCATGATGGGGTGCGGACAGTCCTTGTAGAGGTGGCCGATCAGACCGCAATTGCGGCATGTGTGCATTTTAGGCAAGAACCCAGGTGGATGCCCCCGTTCTGACTCCATATTGTGGTGCGTCGTGTTGGTTGCTGTTGCAACGCTCGGGGCGGAGAGGGGCGTCGATTTTCTTCACATGGATATCTACGCCAATTCCTTAAGCCGGGGGTGCGTCCCCGTGCGCCGCATCGCTAGCGCTCTGTTCGCTTCGCGCTACCCGCCGGGTAACACTAATGCACAATCGACGTCAAGCCCGACACTCCCCGTCAGGCCCGACATACCACGTCAATCCCGACACTCCCGGTCAAGCCAGACAATCCATGCGAAGCCATCCACGTCAAGCCCGACAATCCACGTCAGGCCCGACATACCACGTCAATCCCGACAATCCCGGTCAAGCCAGACAATCCATGCGAAGCCATCCACGTCAAGCCCGACAATCCATGCGAAGCCATCCCCGTCAAGCCCGACACTCCCCGTCAAGCCAGACAATCCATGCGAAGCCAGCCCGTCATGGTACGTATGGTACATTATGCCAAATATTGTAGTGCTATAGTAACGGTAAACAATCCAACGTAGCACCCATGGGCATCGAGCCGCGCATTTGGGGCCCGCACCTGTGGACGGCGCTGCACCTCATATGTGAGGCAGCACCGGCCCAGTTGACCGGAGAGCAACGCACGCACTATGCAGCTTTCTTTCAGCACCTTGCACACGTATTGCCGTGTGGCAAGTGCTCGACACACCTACAAACCATCATGTCGACAACGCGGCCGCTCGGGACCTCGATCACCACACGTGAGCGACTCGTCGATTGGTGCATCGGCCTGCACAACGACGTGAATGCCGATCTGGGTGCGGCGGCCATGTCCCTCGACGACGCCCGGCGCCATTGGTCGGCTGTGGCTGCCGGCAAGAAGCCAGCGTTCCCTCACGTGTGCGAGGCGTGCGGTAGCCAAGCAGCTGCCCCTGTGGCAACGAGCGGCGATGCTTCCAGTATGAAGTGGTTCTTTGGTGTAAGTGGTCTTGCTATAGGGATTGTGGCGACCATGGCTGTTGTGACGGCGCTACGTAAGTAGGCGGCGCACATGCCTTTCTTTTTGTAGTTATCCGATGTATTTCGGTGTTCTGAAAAATGATTGGACCTACGTTGGTGTCTAAAAGGCAGCGAAGCCACCGCTCACGAAGCCCTCCGGCTCCTCCTCGGCAGCGAACGCCTCCTTCTTGGCGTTCACGAACTTCTCCTTGGGGCCCATGGCGTAGTTGGAGAAAGGCTCCTTCTTGGGCTTGGGCATGGTCATGGCCTCAGGGCCGACCGGGCCAGAGGCGGCGCCAGTGGGCATGTCGGCGACCGACGGCGGGGCTGCCGGGGCCTCCGGGGCAGCGGCGCCCTTGAGCATGGGGGCCACGGCCTCGCGCATCTTCTTGGCGGCCTCCTCCATGGTCTCGAAGTACTCGGCCGTGGCCATGTTGGCGGCCTTGGCGGAGTAGCCCTCGACGTCGGCGATGATGGAGCGCGACGTGGAGAAGCTCATGGTCGCCACCACGACGAGCATGATGCAGTAGGCGATCAGGATGACCGAGACGATCCAGGCGTAGACGTTGCACCACCACTTGGAGTGGATGCCGGTCTTTGCGTCGCGGAAGCCGGCGCCCGTGACAACACACGTGATCTGGAACAGGGTCAGCAGGATGGTGGGCAGCGATAGCAGCACCAGCAGGAGGACCACGGCGATCTTCTGGCTGAACGCGATCTTCTCCTTGCCCGCTAGGATGTAGACGGCCACGAAGGCGATGGTCAGTAGGATAAAGATACCGGCCAACTTGGATTGGGGTGCACCGACGAAAATGTCGCCTAGAGACATCATTGTTTTGGAGCTGTGCTGTTTTGGCTTGGAGCTGTGTTCTATTTCCATCATAGATAAAAAGCAAGCCAAGCAAAAAAGGAGGCTGCGGCCCAACTTAAGGAACTAGCGTTGCCTACTTAACATTCCGTTGGTTCCTTCCTTCCGTTCAGAACACAAAAGAGTAAAGAGCAAGAAGCCATGGGTATCCCCTACTACTTCTACGTGATCTGTCGGGCCCATGATGGCATCTTGCGTTCGGCGCCCCCTGCCAACATACAGGAACTCTACATGGACTTTAACGGCGCCGTGTACCAGGCGGTGCATAAGTTGGCTGCTGCCGGGGCTGTGGTGACCGGCGCGCCCACTCAGGTGAACGATGAGTCGGTCTGCGCCGAGACCATGGCCTACCTGAGCTGGCTGGTGGACACCGTCAAGCCCAAAGGAGAGGTCGGCGTGTGCCTCGATGGCGTGGCGCCCCGGGCCAAGATGGTCCAGCAGCGCAAGCGGCGCTACATGGGCATGTTTGACCGGATGCTACGGAAGTCAGACACAGATGCATGGGACACGTGCGCAATTTCGCCCGGCACGCCTTTCATGGCCACGTTGGCCGCGACCCTGCGTGCCTACGTGACGACGGTGCCTTGGGCCGATCGGGCCTGGGTGTCCCCGGCCGATGAGCCGGGCGAGGGCGAGCACAAGATCTTCAAGAGGCTCAGCCAATCGGCAAACACCACAGGTGCAACCATCATCTACGGTCTCGATGCCGACCTGATCATGTTGTCCCTCGTGGCGCACCGGCCCGACATCTACTTGATGCGGGAGCCGCAGCAGCAGGCCAAAGGGACCGCCCCCACAGCGGCCGCAAACGCAGCTGATAGCCCCTTCCTATACGTCGACATCACGGCCCTGCGCCGCGGCATCTTGTCGGACGTCCACACGCACTATGGCTGGCCCGTCGAGGCCGAGGCCCTGGCGGATCCCTTTCACACCAGTGCCGATGTGTGGATCGAGACGTACATCGTGCTGTGCTTCTTGCTGGGCAACGACTTCATACCGGCGCTGCCGGCCATGACGTTCAAAGAGGCGGGCCTGGAGAGCATCTTGCGTGCCTATGGACGTGTGCTCGCGTCGGCGGCACCTGCTCCGCTGGTGGATCCGGAGACAGCGACGATCGACTGGCATACGTTTGGCTTGGTCCTCGAGGAGCTGGTAGCCGAGGAGGGTCAGCGCGTCTTCGAGGCGTGCCAGGCCAACTTGCAGCGCCGTTGCCATGCACGTACGCCGGAGGAGCGCGTCGAGTTCTTCCCGCTGCTGCCCGAGAACCGCGACCCGGTGGCCGTCGAGATCGGTAGCGGCAAGTGCAAGGACTGGTACACGACGTACTATGCGGGCCTGTTCAGCTGCACGACCACACCCATTCACAAGCGCAACATCCCGACGTTGATCCGTGACAGCACGCGGTCTTACTTGCAGGGTTGTGCCTGGGTCTACCGTTACTACAAGCAAATGCCCAAGAACCCGAAGTGGTACTACCCCTGGGGCTACGCGCCGAGCATCCGTGACCTGACCAATACGGTCAAGGCGGAGGGCGCGGCGTTGAGGGATCTGGTGAACGGTTGGAAGGCTCCTGGTGGTGCCAACGCTAACGCTGGCGTCAGTGAGTGGGTTAAGCCCACGACACAGCTCCTCTGCATCTTGCCTCCGACGTCACGTGCCCTGTTGCCCCCTCGGTACCAAGAGTTCATGACGTCACCGGCCGACGGCTGCATGCACTTCTACAAGTCGGACTTTCACGTCCACACGTTCCTCAAGACGCGTCTGTGGGAGTGTCACCCGATGCTGCCGATTCTCGACGTTGACTGGATTGAGGGACGCGTTGCCCGGGCTTAGAGGATTGAAGCCTTTGATCTACAAGGCTGCACAAAATGCTGCATCCACCCACATGGAACGACGTCCTCAACGGCCCGACCTTCGTCGTCAACTTGGAAGCCAGCGGCGACCGGCTTGCCAAGGTGATGCCAGAGATACAAGCGGCCGGCTTTTGCCATTGCGAGCGATGGACCGGTGTGGACGCTCGGGTCCCAGGGGCCCTCGAGGCAGCTTGGGCCCGACACGGAAGCCCGCCGCTCGATCCCAGCGACGGCGAGTTTGTAACCTATCCCGGAAAGCAAGGGTGCTTCTTGTCGCACGTTGACCTATGGGCACACATCATAGAGGTTGGCTTGCCGTACGCCACGATCTTCGAGGACGATGTTTGCTTTCATAGTCACTGGCATGCCCTGGCCCCCGAGTACTTTGCGGCCACGCCTACCGACTACCATTTGCTGTACTTCGGCAGCCAGATCGACTATATGATGGCCGGTCACATTCAGCGTACGCCGGTCTTTTGTACACATGCCTACGTCATAACTCTTGAGGGCGCACGCATATGTTACGATAGGCTCACGAAGGACCCGGCCGGCGTGCGGACCATAGACTGCATGCTGATCGATCACATGAAGCGCGACGTCTTTAGTGGTGGGGAAGTGCAGCGGGTGCCCGCGCCTTTCCAATGGTATGCATGGAACGGCTTGCCCTTCTTGGACCCGCGGGCGACCTCAGACCCCGATTGGGCAAAGCGGAACACGGGGCTGGTCTTTCAGGACGTGGCTTGGGGGTCGTTGGTGCGACCTTGGCCTTAAAAACAAACATGCCTTATTTTACTTTTTGTCCTTGCGCCTACCAACGCTACATGCCCTACCGCCGCCTTCGTGCGCTCAAGATCCACCGGGGCAAGCTCTGTGCCATCTCGGCATTGTGTTCCGCGATGACCAGAAAGAGCGTACATATGGTGTAGAATTGCATGTTACAGGGCTCGCCAATGAGACGCTTCATGGCGGCGGCGAGTGCGTAGCGCGGCCCTTCGACCGGATCGTCTTCGATGGCCGCGTCCAGGTGGCTCATGAGGAACAGGTCGGTAGGGACGCGGCGGTCGCGGTTCATGACCTCATAGACGTAGTATACATGGTAGGGGTGGATGGTCGCGAACCATTCGACGTGCGTGTAAAAGCCGAGCCGCTCGTAGCCGTGCAGGATGTCGACGAATGCGTCGGTTGGCGAGCGCCACACGATGATGGGGTGACGCGTCTCTTTGGGCAACATGGCCTCGAGGCGCTTGAGCCGATGTTGTGCCTCGGTGGGCAGCGGCTCGCGTGTATACGGATTGATGGCGTCGCCCCCTCCGGATCCATTGCTGTACACGTAACGTATGAGGTCGGGCAGGCTGAGGACGTAGAGCTTGCCCTGGTCGCAGACGTAGCTGAAGCGCTCGTGGGTAGGAATGTCTGCAATGGGGCCGAGAGTGAAGGGGTCCTCTTCGTTCATGGGCTTCTGACAGCCATCCGGACCTTCAGGACCTTCGGGGTTATAAGGCCCATACAACCTCATGCGGGCATTGGCGAGAAAGGTACGTACGAGACGTTGAATGGCGACGAGCTTTCGCTTCAGGAAGGGCGACGTGGTGATCATGGCCATGGCAAAGCATCGCTGCGCAATGAAGGCGGCAGGAGAAATGGTCCCCCTAAAGCCCATCTTACTTGCCGTCGCAGCAAGCTCAGGCTTGGGGATGATGTGCTCGAGCATGGCAGCGGCACATGCACAGGCCTCGACTTTGTTTGAGACATAGTCGGGGCGGGCATGCGCAAAGTAGGCAAGCACGTCGTCCCAAGCCCAGTAGCTCTCGTTGCGCATCATAATCGCCAAAAGACGTTGTACAGGACGTTGGCTCTCAGCCTTGTGACCGCTGCAGCAGAAGCCATGTTTGCGTGCCAGCTTGCGACATGGAACGCCATGGTTCTTGTAGGGCCGGTGCATGCATATGAAAATTGGCTTTGGCGGGCCCATGTGCGTGGACATTTGCGTGCACTGCCCAGGCGGCATCGGTAGGGTAACATCGACCTCCATCCTTGAATGGATCTTTGGACAGCCTCCGGTCTCTTCCTTAATAGGGCCTAGTTCTTAAGTCCGCGCTTGTCAAACTTACTTGCGTACCGCCCTGCAGCAATGCTGGCGAACATGATGGCCGTACCGATCGCAGTTAGGAGTAGGGCTTTGGCGACGTCCTTCTGTATCCAAAGGGCCAGTAGGAACAGGGCCGTCATGGCTAGGACAACGCTGGCAGGAATGGCGTGTTTCCATTTGAGCACGAAAGGGATCATGGGTATGATGCCAGCCAGAGCATACGACATGAACATGACGGCGGCATAGAAGAGGACCTGGGAGATCGTGTAGGCCGTTTTGGCCGTGATCAAGAAGCTCTCGTCGGCCATGAAGGCCCCGAATGCCATACTGGACGCCTCTACAAAGATGAGGATGCCGCCGGTCATGAGGATGGCCGGTAAGCTGAAGCCAGCCGAGGCGACACCGACAAGGACGCCCGTGGTCGAGATCAGGCTGTCCTCTATGCCGTACGTCAGGTTACGTACGATGAAGGGGTCGCTGAGCCATGATGTGGACATGCTTTGCCCCGACTACTACTTAGTACTTAGCTTCTTCTTGGACTTGGACGCAGGCTTAGGCTTGGGCTTGGTCGCTGCAGGCTTACGCGGGCGACCCCCGGCCCTTGATGCCGTAGCAGTGCCAAACATCTCGTCTACCTTGACGATGATCTGATCGGCCCCGACGACCTTCATGCGATAAGCCTCGGCTTCCGCGAGCATCTTGGCGACTTTGAGACGTTCGCTTTCCTCCATGTTCGGGTCCGACCGACGTAGGCTGGCAACCTCCTTGGCCACGCGTTCCTTGTAGATGCGTTCGACGTTGGCGGTCAGCTCTTGTAGGAGCTCGGTGCGGGCGGCCTTCTTCTGCTCACGTAGGGTCTTGAAGGCATCGGCGCGGGCCGTGCGTGCGTCTTCGCGGGCGGTCTTTGCCGATTGTAACGTAGACGCGCGGGCACTAGACGTCACACGTGTAGCACGGGACGTAGCACGTGCACTACCGGACGGGGGCGTACATTCCTTCTTGGATTGTCCGAAGCACGCAAACCCACCAGCGGCTTGTGTAGCAGTAAGGGCATTTGCTATTCCCAACATAGGCAGCAGTAGTCGTAGCAATAGCAGTAGCCGATCACTTCTACTTGGTACTGCATATTTAGTATTGCGCAACTGAGGACAGCGGGCAACCCAAAAAAAGGACGCGTCGCCCCGGCTCTTTAGCCACCCAAAACTACTTAAGCAATACAGACCATATCTGTTCACTTGCCCAAGGCACTCGCTCCCAGTCTTCGTTTTCCCGGTCTCCCGTTCCCTCTCAACCATGTCGGTCCTGCCCAAGAACATCGATGTTTCCGCGATTCGCTTCAATGACGTTCGCACGCTGGAGGGTGCCGGCGGCGCCAAGATGGTCAACATGACCTACAAGGGCGGCCGCTTCTTCATGCAGTCGGCGCTGATGCCGATTGACTACGGCCTGAACGACAGCTACGCCCTGGACGACAAGCTGAACAAGCCGCACGACGGCCCGCGCAAGTTCACGCTGAGCCTGTCGTTCCGCGACAACAAGGCCAACCCGGCGGTCCAGCGCCTGCAGGACAAGCTGCAGGAGGTCCAGGAGGCTGTGATCGACGCGGCCTACAAGAACCGCCTGGCCTGGTTCAAGAGCGACTGCAAGAACATGCGCGAGATCGTCGAGGCCAAGTTTTCGCCGATCGTGAAGCTGGCCATGGATCGCGAGACCAAGATGCCGAGCACCACGCTGCCGCCGTCCATGCGCATCAAGCTGCCGTACGACGAGAAGAACGACGCCTTCAACTTCGTGTGCAAGGACCTGCAGAACCAGGTCATGGAGTTCAAGGACGTCAAGGACAACCTGTCGAACACGAGCGCCCGCATCCTGTTCCAGTTCACCGGTGTGTGGATCACCAGCGCCGGCTTTGGCTGCATGCTGAAGGCCACCGAGGTGCACCTGGACACGATCAAGGTGGTCAATGCACCGGCCATGGAGGTGGACAGCGACGACGAGGGCCCCACGGCGACCGATGCGGACCTGGTGGCCGACGTACTGCATGCGGCTGCGCCTGCGCCCGCCAAGAAGCCTGCTGCGCCTGTCGCTGCGCCGGTCGCGCCCGCCAAGAAGGCAGCCCCTGCGCCGCCGGTGATGCTGTCGGACTCCGAGGAGGAGTCTGAGGCCGAGGAGGAGGAGCCGGCCGCTGCACCGGAGCCCGAGGAGTCCGAGGAGGCTGAGGAGGAAGAGGAGGAGGAGCGCGAGCCCACCCCGCCGCCTCCCCCGCCCAAGAAGGTGGTGAAGAAGACCGTTGCCAAGAAGTAGACGGACGTCGGGCCACAAAAAACATGTAAAGACAAAAAACACCAATACGCATTGCATCATTTTGCACTTGCACCACAGCACCACAGCACCACCCACAGCACCACCCACAGCACCACCCACAGCACCACCCACAGCACCACCCACAGCACCACCCACAGCACCACCCACAGCACCACTCATTTTTGCCACGTTAGGCGAATCTATCGTCGTCTTCCGAGCTGCACGTGCTGCTGCCCATATCCACAAACATAGGATTGATGGAGACAGATGCAGTTGTTTGCTCTAGGGCCTGCAGACGCCGCTGGATACTGGCGATTGCGTCTTCGAGACGTTCGAGGCGTGCATCTATGTTGGCCAGGGCGTTGTCCGCGTTACGTTGAAAGCGTTCATTGTCGGCGACGCGCATGGAATGACGGTAGCGATGACGATAGCGATGAGCCCTTTACAAATCGCACACATGATTATCGGCATTTAAGGCTTGGATAGGCTCTGTTTTGTAATCGGCGAATAGCGTCATCCCATGCGTACGCCCAACTGGAGCCGCTTCAATGCGGTCATCGTCACGCGCCACAGCGACGTCACGCTCTACGGCAAATGCGCCGCCTTCCTTGCTCACATCCCGTACCCTCGCATTGTCATCAAGAACCCGCGGCCCGACGAGTACATGGATCGGATATTCAAAGACTTCGAGTCATACGATTGGATCATCAACGTCGACGACGACGCGTTCCTATGGAACCCTGCACGTCTTTGGGCCCTGATGGCGCACATGGAACGCACCGGTCACCACTATTGCGGCATGAGCGACGGCTTGACACTCACGCCACGCGAATGGGGCAACCCGGCCAGCATGAACCCTTTCTTCAATGTGTTTCATATGAGCACCATACGTGAGCAGGTCGGAGAGAGTTCCCTTGTCGAGGCCATACAGAGCAAGATCCCTTGGACCTCTCTCGAGTGCAACTTAAGATGGCCTGGGTCCGCACCTCCAACCCACCAGGACTTGGCCCGCCTGCCCTTCCACCTCGAGCCCTTCTATCCCCACTTCTTCAAACTCCTACAGATGTGCAAGCCGCTCTACCTCAAGGGCGAGTCCTATACGTGCACGGCCCCGATCACCCCTGAGCACATTCGTAATACTGATATACCGATGGCGCAAAAAGAAGGTGTGCTGTTCGCCGACGACCCGATTACCACGATCCTCTACGACCACGAGGGTGCACCGTTCCTGTATCACACGTGGTACGCTCGGTGCTATTCGGAGCCCGGTAGTATTCACAAGGCACGCATTGACCGTGTGGCCCGGGCTGCAGAAGAGGCACTTAAAGAGGCCCTTAAAGAGGCCGTAGCGTCCACAACACGATCAAGAACATCAGAGTCGCCGCTATCGTCGTCCCCTTCATCGTGGGGCTGCCCGTCTCCGCGCTGATGCACGGGCCTGTACCGACCCAGATGGAGCACGTGACAGTGTCGATGAAGCGGTAGAACATGGACGACGACAGCACCACAAAGACCGCGACGGCGATGGCGGCCACTTTTATTTTTATGCCGAAGCGCCTATCATTGTTTGATGGCGGCGACGGTGGTTGTGGCCGAGCGACCATTGGGCCCTGTCCGGTAATGCGAATGGGCAGGGGCGCTTGCATAGGCAGAGGCACCGGACGTCCAGGGCCTGCGGCCGCCGCAAGGGCCGCCATGGTGTACGGATTCATGGGCGGCTCTTTGGGGCCACTGAACCCATTGGACTGGCCGTAGCCGCCGTAGCCGTTGCCGCCGTTATCATAGGCAGCACTGGGCATTATGGTTTGCCAGAGTCACACTTACATATACGTTGTTAATTAAGTCCTCTTGCTCTTGCTTTGCGACTTGCTCCTTGGACCCCTTGGACCGCTTTCAAACGTTCCATCTTCCGTAACCTCTACCGGGTAGTTCTTTTGAATGTAAGCATCGAATGCCGCGTCCTTCCCGTCAAACATTTGGGGTAGGCCCTTTGCAGCACAAGCCGTGCCACCGGCTATCGTTTTTGTTACCGATGCAGTTGTACCCTTGGCACCCCCGGCGCCCCCGGCTTCAAACTGCTCAATCAACCATTCATCAATGGTCTTCACAATGCCGATGTTCTCTTGAAGGGCCTTTTTGAGCCTCACATAGAAGCCGTTCTCGCACTTGATCTGCATGCCGCCCCTCCAGAAGAGGTTCTTGTCCTCTAGCTTCGCCATGTCAACATCGGTGCCGTTTTTGCTTTGAACGGTGTACAGCAGCCATGCCGCAAAAGCACAGCACAACAGCGCACGCTCCCATGCAGGCATTTCCATCTTCCAATAGCGGCGAGCGATGTTCATGCCCTCATAGGAAAGTGCCTTTTTGACGAAACTCTTTTGCCCGTAGTTCTCGAATGAAAGAAGGTCAGGAAAGAGATTGGACATACGCACAACGTCAGGTGCTTGCACAGGGTCCGCCATTTGGTGCTGCATATTCGCAAAATTGCCGCCCATGCACGCTAAGTCGCAGAGGTACAAGTGTTTTGCAACGAGCATCATGGCAGGCGCTGCGCCTTTGGGATCGTAGTCATCGTCGTACTCGTGCTCATCGGTATAATCGTCATCGATCTCTTTGCGTGCATCGGCGGCTGATATGTTTCCGTCGGCTGCGTAGGCCATGAAGCCCTCGAAGGTCATCTTGGTCAGGTCGCGATTGGGTGGATTCGGTATGCACAGCTTGGTCACGTCGATCGGAATGCGGTCGAGGAAGGTCTGTAGGGCCCCGTAGCTTTGAAGGAGCTCTTTGTCGAACGTGACCCGGCCGTAGTCGATCAACAGGAGGCGCTTTGAACCCTTTCCTTTATCTGTTTTATCGGTCCCCTCAACGCCGTACAGGATATTGCTGAAGTGACTGTCATTGTGTGCGAAGCCGAGGTTGGTGCCCATGTAGGCGATGGCCCCGAGAAACTCGGGAAGGGTCTTCAGGATCGACGCGATTGGGTGACGCTGGTCCTTGATGGTGGTGCTCAGAGACTTGCCCTTGACGGCAACGAAGGCCGAGCACATCACCATGTCGCTCGAGCTCGGCGTCTTCGCCGGACCGCATACGGCCTTTGGCGGTCGCGCCTCGAACATGTCGGCAGGAATCCAGGTTGACTTGAGCTTTGCTAGGGTTTTTTGAGAGATTGGTGTGACGTACGTAGTAAAGCAATCGACGTACGTCATCAGGCATTGAAGGTGCGGCTTGCGCTGTTTCAGCCAGGTCAGCATGTACCCATTGATGGTATCGTTCAAGGGCGAATCGGCCAATGGATTGGGCAGTGCGAACTTGATGAAGAGCGGGAGCGGCTGTCCGGTTGCTTTGGACCCCACCATCGACGCCTTCATGTACGTAAACATGCAATGCGCCGAGTTGGCTTTGAGCTCCGAACTGAAGAGCACGCGAGAGAAGGCTATAAGAAAGACGAGCGTGGACAGCTGAGCGTCGTTGCAGCCAATGTCGGCATCCTTCAAGCCTTGTATGGCGCTTTTGTACTCGGCTTGCGTCTTTGCGGCTTGGGCGGCCGATAGCAGACACAAGATCTCTTTGGGAATGCCGAGTGGCTTTGGCTTTGTCTGTTGCTTTGTGCTCATGGCTCTGTTACATTGAAGGCGCATAATGTAAATGACAAAAATGACCATGTGATGCTGTTGACCACTTGTTTTAACATTTGACCATCCACGTTCATCAAAGAATGATGTTACGCAGTGTGTGTAGACTTTTGACGGGTCATCAGCTCGCATATCGTTTCAATGCCTCGGCAAATGCTATCCCATTTTTCATGTCGTCTGGTAAGTCATTCAAATCTCCGTACCGCCATGCCTCTATTTGTTTTGTATGTGTGTTTACAATAGCCACACTTACATTTGTAAGCAATGCCGGTGCCGGTGTATTATCGGCCAGAACGACGGAGGTGTTAAGTTGCCGCAATGCCGCCCACTCCTTTGTTACAGATCGTAGCCTTTCCTGCTTTACATCAAGGTAGGCAATCGTATCGGCGAGGTCGGTATTATCATCAATGGTTTCAACCTTATGTATTAGGAGTTTACCTTGGATGATGTTGTAATAAACCGCTAGCTTACCTTGAGTTTCGAGTTGCATACTCGGGAACAAGCCACCACCACCTCCACTAAATCCGATTTCTTGAAGTTGTAGTTTGGGCGCAGGAATGTACCGCGCACGCCACGTGTCAAACTTGTCATTCGTGTCTATCTGCTCAACGAGTTCAATCGTTCCTGGCATTGCAAGGATCTCGCGTTCAGCGCCATATGTTGAAACGGCTTCAATGTCGACGATTTTGGTTCCGGGAGCAAAGTCGGTCATGATGTTGAAAGTCAGAAACAATCCTTTGCCAGTGCCCTTTGTTGCGAAACGACGAGACAGTGTTTCGTCTTTTGAAAAGGCAATGAATCCTTTATCGTCGAGTCGGCCGTTCTTAAATAGATCCATCGCGCTGGCGTTGTCATCTTCGCGGTCGGCGGGCGATATCCCGCGATAGATGCGCCGCGACGCATCAAGTTGTAAAAGGTCCTCGACCCCTCTCTTGAGCGGTGCATCAATTGCATACTTTTCAAAGAATAGCATCATGCCCTTATAAAAGTTGGCATATGCTGGGGTCATGGCGGATTGCCGCAATGATCGGTTAAATGCATAGTATACTGTTGTTGTCCATCGGCGAATGTAAGATATGGCAAACGAGGTATCCGGTGAGTAATCTATTTTGTCTGAATCAACCGATGGTGGCCTTTCGAAAACCTTATAGAGTGCTGCTGTATTGTCGAATGTATTGTTGTACTGAAAGTCCGTAAAGAACTGTTTGCGTGATGGCACTGGTAGTATTGAAACGTAGTTGAAGTTGTGCGATTTTGCGTAGGACTCTACAGAACTGAGAAGGGTGAGAGCGATATCAAAGGGTTGCTCTACTCGCACTACAAGGCTTGATATTTGCAATGACTTTTTGGTCTTATCAAAAGATGCTATTTCTTTGCACGCTATGTGACCAAGTGACTTCATCAGGGATCTGGTCGGAGATCTTGCCTCGAATGCAATGGTGTTGAAACACGTGTCGTCACGTGGGTTGTTTACGACCCAGTTCTGTCCATGTTGGACAAGTGCACACCCATCCGTTTTAACGACTTGAATATCTTGTGATGAAGCCTTATACGGCGCTGATTTGCTATTTTTAGGCATTTTCCTCTTCTTTTACTCAATACAAAAATAATGCTCCGCTAACTAAACTCGAGTATATTTGGCTGGGTATTCTATTTGGGTCGCCTACTCAACCAGTCCATTCTTGATAAAGTCGAGCGCCTCCAAGTCCATGACGCGTTGCTGCTCCGGAAGGCATCGTTGTTGCATGCGCTCCCACTGAGCGTACACGTTGTCGTCCTCATTGTAGTCCACGCTCTGGTCGTCGCTCTCCTCCTCTTGGTCGCCTTCGTTACGTGCATAGGCGATGACGTCGCCCGTGTAATTGGCGTTGAGCAAGCTACGTTGGAACCGCTCGGTCTGCTTCGGCTCGTAGTAGTGAAAGGCAAAGACGATCGTGTGGTTGACGCCCTTGAAGTCGTAGAGCTCGCCGCCGGATCGCTCGAAGCGCAACGTCAGGCGCGTGAGCTTGCCTATTGGGTGGAACTCGCGCAATGCCATCTTGTTGAAGTCAACGCGGTTCTCGCTGAAGCCCACGACGCCGAGGCGGAGCTTGGCGAGACCGAGGACGTGTCGGCCCACGGACAGCGAGCGTATCATGTTGTCCTCGATCTCGGGGCACCGCAACGTGACGTAGCGTTCGCCCACGAGGGACACGATCCCCGGAGCCTCGAGGCGATGGTAGGCCTGAGCAATGCGAACGCGTGCCGACATGTGATAGAAGATGCTGTTGCCGTCGGCCGCCGGAACCCACGGCCCCATGGCCCCCGCGTTGCTTTTTAGGAACGTCGTGGTATTGAGGGCGGCGCTTGACGTCACATCGTTGTAGAACACACTGACGGGCTTGACAGCATTAGTGTCTTCGTCATTATACACAATGATCCAGTAGTTTTGATTGGCAATTACTTGTAAGCCGTTGGCACTGTTCACGGTCGCGTCACTGAAGGCGCCGTCGATGAACGATATGGCAAGTGGGCCGGCTGCTATGAGGGTGCCTGGAATGCCGTTTGAGTCGCTTCGCAGCTCCCACCGTACGCTGTCGTCGATGTTGACGGCCGACGTGGTGGTCAGGGCCACATCGAGGCCCACGAAGAACGCGTTGTAGGGGGCCGTCCACCGCTGAGCGACCCATGCTGTATTGGTGATAGACTGGGACCTTAGGACGCCGCGAGGGCCCTCGAATGCCAGGATGTCCGGGCCCCTGGACGGCCATGCACGATCGGTGCTTGCGTAGAGACGTGGGGACCGTATGGCGACGGTGCCTGTGTAGGTAGAGACGTACGAGAGGCCCACGGTAACCTCGAACACTTGGGTGCCGTTGTGAGTGACTTGGCCTTCGCCTGCACCTTGCGCAATCAGGGTACCACTGACGGGTGCTGTAAAGGTCCCGGGCGTCCTCGTGGCCACGACGTTGAAGCGGGCCGCGTTGCCCGTGGCGTACAGGTCGAAGCCGAGGGCCTCTGCGATGGTCGAGGACTCCATGTCGATGATGAAGGCGTAGGGACACGTGAAGACCAGGGTGCTGCGTACGTCGGGTGGGCTGCTGAGGGAGGAGACGGTGATGCTGGCTGCTACTGTCTCTTCGCCACCCAGGACCTCTCCTACGAGTACCTCGTTCAGGGCCGGCAAGAGCGTCTGCAGGCTGTAGTCACCGATGGGTACATGGACCGTTGTGAAGGTTGGGGCATCGGGTATAGACGCACCGTAAATACAGAAGCGCACCGTGTTGTTGGCCACGTCGACGTTATACATGGTGCGGGGGATTGTGGCCTCTAGGACCTCCATGCCCACGATGTTCTGAAACGGCGTGGCGAATCGAACAACATATTCGCTGGGCGTCGGGTGCGTCGATCGGTCGCGGTCCTTGCTGTCGACCAGGAAGAGGTGGTTCTGCTTGGTACTATGGGCTTTGAGGTAGTCGACGTCTTCGATGGGCATTGGACTGTTTGTTGCTGCAGGTCCCTTATAGATAGGTCAGGAAGAACAAGATCCCTTAAATGACGTGAGAGACACGTGTGTCATCTATCTGTGCGGCAATTTGAAGCATAGCATACAAAAACAAAAACAAAACCACCTCGTCCACGTTACCTAAATGGCGTAGTGGTCCACAGGGACTTCACGTGCACATTTCCGTCAAACAGGTAGGGCTCTATGGATTTGTATGAACCGAGTCGAATGGACTCCCATTGGTTCTCATAGTAACCGCATACGCTCTTGCACCCACCCTCTGTTTGTCCATCATTTGCACTCGGATCCGGGCACTCGCGCATCATCTTGACTGCGTAGTACGCAGCACAGTCCGTGTTGGCATCACAATTCTTACGGCACGTGTCAGCAAAATCAACCTTCGAATAGATAGTTTGTGTCCGCACCGGCATATCATCAATCATATTCGCATTAGTGCGCGTCTCATATTCGACCTTGACCTCGAGCACCTCATACTGCTTGTCGAGGCTGCCAATGTCACCACGCATTTGCCGTGTCGGTGCACCCTCGGTCTTTCCGGTCACGACGTAGCCTGCTGGAATGCGCATGCTCACAACTTGGCGGGAGGGGTCCATCCCATTCCGTCCCGCGACCAGCCCCGTTGGGAAGCCAGAGTACAGGGACTTCGAAAAGGTAACAGGAACGATGACCTTGACATACACGCTCTTCGGTGCAAAATTGGCCGCCACCCAGCCATTTGTATTGTGCCCATGAATGATCTGCTTGGTCCCTGTGAAGCCATCGCCGCTGTAGAGCGAGACCTGAAAGCCGATCGGTACGATGACTTGTTGGATCGTAGCCGTTTGGTTATAGTAATAGGAAGCCGCAAACGTGCCGTCGTCGATGTCTACAAAACGATACTCGTCATTACGCAGAACGGCACTCCAACGCTCCGACGTTGATTGGGCGTGCGGCGTCCCGCTCAGAACAACCGGTCGCGAGGGACTTACCTGCAAGCTGCGCACAGAAGACGGGTTCTCCATGTCGTGCGTTCCAGCTAGATAGTCGATGCTCATACCGTCCAACTTCAGGCCCGACCAAATCCGCGCTGCCCACCCCTCTGGAATGATGAGTTTTTGCACGCTACCGGAGGCATTGCCGAGATCGGTCGCCATGAGTGCCTTGGCGCCGATGTCCATGGTGGACGTGCCCGACACGAGTTGCGGGGGTACATACGGCCCAGCTTGTGTGCGAATAGACGGTACTGCTAGATCGTAAAAAATGCAATAATTATAAAAGTCGCGAGCCTTGTTTATATTCCAGTTCTTGTAATCCCACCCCTTATCGTAGTTTCGCAACTTGCACCACTTCATGCTACCATTGGGGTTGTACAACACAAATCGGGAATCTAGGTAAGTGTCCTTGTTGCGGTAGTACGAGCGATCGATATGTCCGTTTTCCCACACACATGATTGGTACCCATTCATCCAGCTCCGACCCTCACGCTTATATATGTGACGCAGGGCCTGATCGCTCGTAGCCTTGTTTTGCCCTGTGAACTCAGGCACGTTGTAGTGGTGCACAGGAATGGACGAATCGTTGCATGGGTTGTAAGGAGGGGGCGGATCAGGTCTGCTACCACCGCCTCCCATGATGACCGCCTACTTAGTACTCTACTATGCCTGCTAGAAAAATGAGAAGGATATAGGCTACGGATACCCTGCTGCCACGCTACATCTTGAAATACATCTTGCCATCGTTCGTGATATACTTGTACGGCTTCAGCGGTATCGCCATCTGTTTGCCTTGTACTTGTGTGCGCATGTTGGTGATGATGTTCTCCATGGTGCGCTCTACGTCAGCAATCGTCATGTTCAGGTTCTGAATGGCCGCCACAGCCGCTGCCTTTTTCGCGGTTTGATCGGCAAACTTGGCCTCGAGCTCGAGCTGGCGTTGGCGGAGCTGTAGGAAGATAGGTGCCTTGGCGATCGTTTGTGGCGACATGATGACACCTTGGCCGCTGTCCGGCTGGCTGTACATGCGGTATTCCTCGCCTTGTATGCGCTGCTCGGCCTTCACATCTTGAATGTCCTTGTAGGTCTGCGTCATCTCGATGGCCAAGTTGCACACGGTCGACCGTTGCGCCATCTTGTCGCTGATGAGCTCGGCCCGAGTGCGCGTCGTGCTGGAGCGCAGCAGGGTGCCGCGGCTCTGGGCGTTGCCGAGCATCTTGGCCAGGTCGCCGGACATGGTCTCGACCTTGTCGACGCGATCGCACACATTGACGTTGAAGACATAGACGTTGGCCACCGTCTTGAGCTGTAGAACCAGGTTGCCGCCCTCGATGACCTCCGTGAACAACGCCTTGGCCTCCTCGGTGTAGGCACTCTTCATGCTCCGAACGTTGTTGATCTTGCAATAGTAAGAAGTCTCGCGGTTGAAGCGGGTCGGGTCATGAGCAATGTTGGGGTCCATCGTCAAGATCTCGGCATTGTTGTCCTGGCCGCTCTCGACCTCGATCAGGGTGTCCGGATTGAGGCGGCGTAGGAAGCCGTCGTCCCAGTCGTACACGTCGAGGTTGACGACGATGCCGTCGGGCGTGAGGTCCATGGCCAGGAGCCGGGGCTGCACCTTGAAGAGCGAGTAGAAGGGCTGTAGGCCAGGCTGCAGGGCCGGGTTGAAGATGGTGCAAAAGGTGCGACGGAGCGACTCTGCATCCATGGTATTGAACTCAACGCGCTCGTTGTCGAGTTCATTAGACAACTTGTATTGAAAGCCGGTGCGAGCAAGAGTTGGACCATTTGCAAGCTCGTTACTTTCAAGCGAGGCAAGCAAACTTTCCTTGGCGCCAGCAGCCACAAGCGGCGCATAACAGTACGCCCAGTGCCGCGGGTGCAGACGGTTGTCTGTGTCACTTGTCATGACCTTGAGCAGGGGGAACGACGAGTGGTCGGGGCGCACCCAGTCGTTCATGGTGAATTTGCATTGGCGGCGCTTCAAACGGGCTGCATCCTCAAGGACACGATCAATGCGTGCTATATCTTTTGCATGAAATGTTGGATTCTCGGCCTCCATGGCGGCCCTGCGCTCCTTGAGCTCCAGCACGTGCATCTGGTACATGCCGTCGTCGCACTCTTGAATGTTGCTGGTCAAGTAGAGGTTGCAAGGCTTGAGAGGCAGCTTGGCAATGACGCTGGCGTCAATCTCTTCGAGGGGCTGATCGACCGGACACGACGATGGGTCTCCAGACGAACACTGGTACACGGTCGGGCCGAATCCCTCCTTGGTCTTGTTCCGGAAGGCTAGGAAGGCCAAGACAGTCGCGAGCACAACAAGGACGCCTATTGCGAATGCCCACTTGGACCTCGGTGCAATCGAGCCAATAGGTGCTAGTACTAGTGCAGTCACACACACAACCATGAAGGCAATGCCGACTGCTACAATGATGAAAGCGTCGCGGTCCTCTTTGGACTTGGTCATATCAACGTCCTTACCCACCATTACCCGATGTGCAGAAGAAAAACAAATAGGGCATAGGGTCCCTTAGCAATCGCCAAACAGAGTGAGCCGCATACTCTCGCCTGCTAATGCCGCAGCAGCTTTACCTTCACTCCACGCCTTTAAGTCCCTTTCGAGTGCGGCCAGTCCGAAGTAGCCCTTGGCCAACACTAGGTGCCGCAGGACAATGTAGGCAAAGGCATTCGTCGTCTCGGGCCATGCTCCTTTGGATCGAATGCGCTGTAGGACACATGCGGCCATGTGGTTAGCGTGCTCCCGCTCTTGTTCAAGAAGCGCATCGGCCTTGACCTTAGTTCCCATTCCATCGGCCGCCACAAAGCAAGCGTGATAGACGTCGGCAAAGGCCTCGACGACGGCTTCGGACCAGAGAACGTTCTTGATAGCGATGTTGCTGACAGAGAACGTCCGCGCCCCACCCATCGGATCGAGCCGTGTATGATGCAGCGCCTCGTGCAACATGACCTTGGGGTACTCTTCGTACCGGTGCACCATGACAAGGCCGTTGTGGGCCGGGCCGCGATAGGTGAAGGCACCGTTGATGTGTGCGGCCTCGACAGGGGCGCCCGGAGCCGGCCATATGCGGACGGCGGACGTCGGTATGATGACGTAGGACAGGGGTGTCGTAGTTGATGTGGGTCCGAACGACTCCATCAGGGCAACGACCCGCGCCACGGCCCGCTCGAACTTGAAGCGATGCCATAGGGCCGCAGCATTTGGAAGGCATACGTAGGTGGCGTGGATGCGTTGGGACACATCTATTTCCCAAACGGTCAAGTCAGGTTGAACAAGCGCATCCATGGCGTCCTGCAGCCCGAATCGACTGGTCTCGAGGTGCTGCGACCAGGTTGCGGCCTCTTCGGTTGACGCAGGTCGTACGGTACTCTTGCCATGGATCTGGTCCTTTATGGCACGATAGCGGTTGACGTCGATGCTGGCCTCCATCTATTGCTCTATTGCTGACTTGCTCTTACCCTTCACAACGAAACGATATGGATGCACCAGGCCGATTGAGACATGACGTGGAACAGCATGTGCCAGTAGCGGGAAGATGCGAGATCGTCGTTGAAGCGGCTCTTGAACCAATAGGTTGCCACGCTGGCCGCGGTGGTCAAACAGACCGCGCCGTCGACGGGTCGCCGCTGGCACATCCATACCCGAACGCTCTCGATGCTCCACGTGACCCCGACTACGTGAGCGACCGCATAGTCGACAGCGTGCGCCAGGGACGTCAAGGTGCCGTGGTAGGCGATGCTTGTTAGACCTACCGTGGTACACGTCGTGAGAATACGCTTGTACCCGTCAACTTGGTTGCGTCGACGCCACGCCAAGAAGGCCGGGACAAAGAAGCCGCAGCTTGTGATCACGAGACCGATGAATGGAGCTGCCATGTATGGATCCAATCTAACCCGAATCTAACTTGCCCTGCTTCTCCTTACACAGGTAAATCAATTGCGGTTCGTTGGGTTGGGCGCCAACCTGCCGGGCTTCCTGCCGGGGTATCGTTGTTCTCGAGCGATTTGCCCTCAAAGGTCGCCATTGAAATAGGGGTGAGCTCTTCGTTGGGGTCTTCAATGGCGGACGGACCCGCACGTTTGTCGTAGGGGTACGGTTTGACGAAGCGCACGACTTTGTAGACGGACGGGGCGTTTTCTGAGATTTTGGAAAACGTCGAGTGAGCCTCCCGAACGAACAAAATACCCGCCGAGCATCGTTTATGACGGGGTAATGCCAATTCTACAGTTATAGATTCGGCCAATCTAATGTAGCTCATGGACGCTTGAAGAGAACCAGCTATTATTTCTGGTATCTTCAAAAACGACTCAATTGCACCAATTAAAGCAACAACTAGAGATGACACGCCCACGCTAATATTGACGGTGCCCTGGTAGGCACTCGGAAAGCTGCTGGTGCCGATGCTAAGTAGACCTGACACACTACTTAGAATGATTTGTGGAATGCGTATGCGCGTTTGCTTACGCTTGTACTGGAGATATGTCAAGTTGTACCGTTGCGACAAGTACTGGCATATCTTAATGAGCTCGGTCAAATAGCGTTCTTCTTGCTCACACCAATCGGCAAGGGTACTCATACCACCTTTATACTTATTACACCACTACACTACTACACTACTACACTTGGTTCATATAACGGTTTGTCGTTCATGCCAAAAAGAAGCCACTCTCGCCTAAGTCGCATAAAAGCTCCGACTTTCCCGCACCACCCCGACCAAGAACGCTTTGCCCCCGAGTCGCAAGGACAACTTCATTAGGCTCTTGACGCGTATCTCGTCTCGAATGGGCTCGATCGACGCCTCGTTCGAGAGGACGTCCTGCCAATGAAGGGCCCGCGTATTGGCAGCCATGCTCACGATGCACCGGATCCGCATGCCGATGATGCCGCCCTTGTCGTCGACGATCCACGCTGCGTTGCCTTCAGTGCAGTACTCCCATCCCATGTGGCCGTAGCGATGGAACCGCGTCAAGTCCGCTTCCACCATCAAACGGTAGGCAAGGCCGGCAATGTCAAAGTGCGTCGTGGTCTCGATGGTCAAGCCGTCAAGGTAGGTGTTCTCACGGGTCATTGTTACTAATGTTTGCCGAATATGCCGGCTATGAGGTTTGGAATACACAGCCTAAGATCTGCGCTGCCCACGTAGGATCGCGGTCGTATTGGTGCACAAGGCAGAAGGGCACGCCTTTGGCCGTACGCACGATGCCGTCGTTCCCAAGAACAGGGGTCGGGTCCGTCAATTTTTGGCCAAAGTACATCTGGTGTTGGGGTGCCTGTGTGGTACCGAGCTGCGCCGCCCATCCGTCCTCGGACGTGTTCTTACGTGTGATCGAGTTCCACGGCTCAATAGACAGCAGGACGTTCAGGGCAGCCTGATCGGGATTGGTCGTCTTGCCGCCCCGCGATACCAGGTTGACCGCAAGGCACAAGTCAAGCAGGACGTTGGCGTCGCCCGCGATCGTACCGGCATTATAAATCATCTGGCCCGACATGTGCTCCCATAGTTCGTGGCCGAAGCTGTCCTGCATGTTCCTCGCACCAAACAGGCACTCGTCGCGGTACATCAAGCTCTCGCACCCGACGTTGAGGCGCTTGCCGTCGGCCGCGTGGGCCTCGAGCCACGTCATCGGATTGGACTGAAAGATGACGTCGCGTACGTCGGTCGTGACAATGTAGCGGTACGTGTGCCGCTCGGCCCTCAGGAAGGTCCAAAGATGTAGGAAGCGATCGACGACGATGTTGACCGGGCGGCCCGGGAAGACGTAGCTGCCGTCGGCGGCCTGCACAAACGTGAAGACACGTACGCCGATCGAGCGCAACTGCTCCACGAACTCGGCACTGCCATTGTAAACGATCATGGCCACGTCGCCTGGGTACCCCACATTCCGAAGGCTCTGCAGCCATGCGGCCACGTGGGGCATGCCATAGCCGGTGATGGCGCCGATGACGAGGTCCTTGCGGGGTTGTGGGCGCTCTACGTCCATTTGTTTGCGCTTGCTGGGACCTCCATAAAAATGATACGTTTGGCTTTAAATGCGAATGCATACGTGCACCCGAACCGTGCCAACCTACACCCGAACAAAGGCGTAGTCGGCATCGGGGCCGTTATCGTGCAGCCGGTGCACGACGCACTTCCAGCCGAGGGTCTCGATCCACGGCAGCGTCTCGCCAACCATGGGGGCACCGTCGTTGTAGCGCATGTGCTGCATCTCGACCACCATGTGCTGGGCATGGCCGATCGTATGGAGGCCGCCCTCGAGCACGTCGCGCTCGGCGCCCTGGACGTCGATCTTTACTAGGTCAGGCAGCGGAAAGTCCTGCTCGGCCACGAGGTCGTCGAGGGCCCAGGTCACACGCGGCATGCTGGTGCCGAGCGGGAAGAAGTCGCCCGCCGTACAGCCGACCTCACGGTAATACGAGTTGCCGCCCGGGTGCGTGGCGTTCTCGTACCACTCGACCACGTCGCCCGTGTTCTTGCTGAGCACGCCGATGTGATAAGGCATGCCGGCTTCTTTGTAGAGAAACTCGGCCTTGTCAAAGGCATCGAAGGCAACAATCGTGGCGTCCGGCCATATCTTGTGGGCCTCGGTCGACCAATGCAGGACGCAGGCGCCGATGTCATAGAGGACACGCGGCTCGAATCCGGCGGCTTTCAAGCTACGCAGATAGTCGATGTGCGATTGGGGCAGGAGCTGACGCTTGCTGAGGGCGCGTAGGTGGTTGGTGCTGGTGGAGCTGTCGGATCCGTCGGCGGAGTTCATGGTCTCACTTTACTTTGTCTTGACTTTGATTTACACAATAGCCAAGGTCTGATGGACGCAACCGCACCCCACCATCCTTTAAATGCGCTCCAAGGGTAGAACGTTAACCCCAAAGTAGTCAATCCATGGAAGCCTACTGTGTTAAGTGCAAAGGCAAGCGCGTCATGACCGATCCGGTCGAGGTCGTCGGCAAGAACGGTCGGCTCCGCATGGAGGGCAAGTGCCCCAAGTGCAACACGAAGATGTGCGTGTTTGTGAAGGCGCACTAAGGCTTTGGTGCCTTTACGGTCTTAACGGTCCGCTTCTTTTTACTCCCTCCAATCGTCTCAAAGCGACTACCCGACAATTGGACCATATGCACATGCTGGTCGGTCTTCACCAGGTCTTGAACGGCCGCCTTGACATCCGCATCCCAGATGACCGAACCAAATATGAGGTCCACATGGGTCACTTGCTTCAAGAGCAGTGCTTTTGCAGTGTTCCAAAACGACTTTTGAATAAGGGTGAGTGATTCGGGCATTGGATGTTTCGCCCACTCCACCATTTGTTTGAGTAGCATGTATTGCGTTACCTTTTTGTCAAACAGGTCTTTTGTAAGATGACGTTTGGCTTCAACGATGACGTACACGATCGTTTGCCCATTCACAAACATGCGCTTTGGAAGCACTTTTTTAAAGTTGACTTGAAGGTTCTGTCGGTCAGCTTCAGACATATTGGATAAGTTGACATTATGTGACATGACATCAGCAATAAGAGCATTGTCCACCTTTGGCACTCGCGAGGTTGAGGGTGCGTCTGTTGCGGATGTTCTGTCAAATACGGTCTTTTCGTTTTGCTGCGTGAGCCGAAACAGGCCGTCAAACTCTGTAAGCCTTTCTGATTTGTGTGATATCAGGGGGTGAGTGATGCTTTTAAAGACATTGTGGTAAGGCTCAATCTTGAACCCTTTAAACATATTGCCTAGCCGTTTCATAACATGTTCATTGAGCTCGGCTTCAATGATTTTGCTGTCACTGTCAACATAAGCATCAAACTTTTCATTAAGACCTTTTAGGTCATCTTTGATATTATGTAGCATTTCAAACATCTCTGTGGTCCTTAGATCGCTCTGAATGGTTTTGAGCATGCTCCGCAACTCTGCATTCATTGTATACAACACAGTCAATCACTTCCCACGTACCTTACAACTCTTACATTACATTTACATAAAGGCTGTGATCATAAGACGCATGCATGCAAAAGTAGTAAAAATAAACAACACATACACCGTACAACCCTACCGGCGTGACTTCTTTTTGCGACCACCGTCCATTCGGTCAACATGCTCCATCGGCTCCATTTGAGCAGGCTGGGGCTCGCCCACGTCCATCGCATCCTTACGTGTCGCCTCTAGGTTGGTCACGATCGCCTTGAGCTTGCTCTCCTCTTGTGCCAGGGCCGCCTTGGCCTTGGCCACGATCTCGAGCTGCACAGTGAGCGCGGTCTCGGCAGCCGCAATGCGTGCTGTGGCGTCCTTGTTCCAACGTGCCGTGCGGATCAGGGCCTCGACTTGCTTTTTGGCCGTCGGCTTACGGGCAGTCTTGGCGCCCTTGGACGACTCGACCACAAGAGGCACGGGTGCACTCACGACGCGCGTTGACCTACGCGTCGCCATTTCGACGTTGGTTTTGGTAGTCTTGCGTTTACGTGCAGCCGGGGCCTTACGAACTGGTGCGTCCTCGACCTTCATGCCCATCATGGTGCTCACGAGATCGTTGATGTCCGCGTTCGACACGGGGACCGCGGCACGTCGGGCCTTGGGCTTCACGCCGGCGTTGTTGTGCAGGCGGTACATGGCAGTGACGTCGACGGCCCGCTTGGGCTCGGTCTTGCCGCCGCCTTCTTTTTGCAAGTACACCTTTTGTGCGGCGTCAAAGGCGGCCGACGTGTCGTTGGCGAATGAGGGGACGTCCATAGCAAGTCTCCAAGTCTATATTCAACTGCAAGTCTATATTCAACGAATAAGTTTGTTTTGATGGGGTCGTGGTCGGGCCATGCATTGATACGCAATAATGGGTCAATGGGTCAAAAAGTAGGGCTGTTACTCACGTCTAGGCAGTGGCTTACGCAGTCGCAACAGGGACGGCCTTGATGAAGTGGCGCTTCATGAAGCGCTGGATGTTGAAGAAGCTGACCTCCTCCTCACCGGAGCCCAGCAGCTTCTTCAGGGACGCGTTGGGCAGGATGATGCGCTTGTTCTCCGCGTTGAACAGGCTGTTCTCCTTGATGTAAGCGTTCAGCTTGCGGGTGACCTCGGTGCGTGCCATCTCGGTGCCCTTGGCAACCGACAGGAAAACGCACAGCTCATCAGAGATCTTGGTGGGCTTGGCGAAGCCGGAAGGCGACGTGCGGGCGTTGGCGCGCTTCTTCTCGGCCTTCAGCTTGGTCTTGGTCATCTTGTCGAACTCCTTCTGGGCGGCCTTGAGCTCGATCTGGATCTCCTTCATCAGGGCCGCGGCGGCCACGATCTTGGTGGCCAGCTTCATCATGGCGTTCGGCTCGGCCTCAACGGCGGCGCCGTCAACAGCAGGCACATCGGCAACCGGGGCCGCAGCGACCTTCGGCTCCTTGGCGGGCTTGGCGGCAACAGCAGCAGCCGCGGGCTTAGCCTCCTTGGCGGCAGGCTTGGCGGGGGTGGCAGTTGCTGCGTCCTTGGCGGGCGCAGGGGTGGCAGAGGCAGGGGTCTTCTTGATGGGGGCCATGGTAGGTAGGTAGCTGACGCTGAGAACGATCTGGGTTCTGAGGGGGGTCTGACTTGATATGTGTCCTTATCCTTAAATGGTTTTCGGCTTTTAGGGCACCGGCGCAGGTTGCGACAGGGTGCGTAGTAGGGTCGCCAAACATTCTCGATCGGGCTCGCCCATGCGCAACCAGGCATCCTGCGTCGGCAAGTCGAGGGCCACGCTGACGTAGATGCTGCCGTAGCGCCATTGCGACAAGTCGTCAAAGATGAGTGGGGTGTCGAGAGGCGTGCATGGCGGAATGACCACATTAAGGGCTGCGCTGGTAAGGTCTGCACTGCCCTTGCATACGTGCGGTAAGGCATGAACGCTGCCCTCAAGCCACTGCATGAGGTTGACCGAGACGCGCCGAAAGAGATCCCACTTGCCGGGCTCGAACGAGTCGACGGTGACGTGCGCGTCCTTGCTCACGATCTCGAAGGCAACCTCAACATTGGCTTCCGCATCGCGAAAGGGACCTGGAAAGGCCCCGCAGTCTACGAGGACCTCCATGCCACTGGGCATCACGCGGATCTTGCGCTTGCGCATGCCTTGGACGTCGGCGGGCGTGACCTGGAGCGTTGCATGGATTGCCTCGACAGGCTCAACCGGCTCTTGTGGAACAGTAGCGGCCTCGGCAGCCTTGGCCATCGATCGTTGCCGTGCCTCACGCATTTGCCTAGCCATGTTGAACAGCGACTTCATGGTATTCATGACCTCGGGTACGTTGATCACCTTGTTCCACGTCGACTCCCATTCGTCGAGGGACGTGGGGACGCGCCATGCCTCTTCACCATTGCCACTGGCTTGCGCATACGATGGCCGCTCCGCAATGAGTTGATAGGCGTTGGTGACCTCCTTGAAGATGGCCTCGTTCCGGGCACGCTCTTCCTCGGTGGCGTGCCCGTGCTTGTCCGGATGATGCCGACGTGCAAGCTGTATGTAGGCTGCGCGCACCTCTTCGATCGATGCATTCGGGGCTACGCCTAGGGTCTCGTGGGGGGTCGGCATGGTTCCAAGGTTCGCTCTCGCCCTTTAAGGCCCCTCAATCCTCTATATAGAGAGAGCGACCGCAACGTATGTGTAATTGCATGGCTCTACATACTCCTCGGACCCTTCACCAGGTTTGGGCAACCTTCAACGAGCGCTACGATGACGTCCTAGCCTTGCTACCCTTTCACCAACATCGGCTGCAACACCTGACACAGGCATGGGACGCCACCATGCCCAACGTGCTCTTGTACGGGTGCGACGGCTTCCCCTACTTTCCCTTTTGGCAACGGCTTATCTACACGCCGCTTGGTCGCCCTGTGCCCCCGACGCATTTTGTACGTCGGGCCAGTTGGGGCCCGTCAACTTCATCATCAACCAATGCACACATGCCCTACTACGAGACCGACCTCTACATCCACATCGAGCTTCGCCATCCCAATATGCCGAAAGACGTGGGCGTCATCATTGACTTTCTGAAGCACGTACTGCCGTCGCGATGCATTCACTTTGATAAGCACATTGTCGTGTTGCAAGACATCGACGTCTTGTGTCGCAAAGAGGGCGGGGCTGTTGCCGTCCTCAAGATTCTGCTCGAGCGCTTTGCCCACAACGTCTGGTTCATATGTACGACCCATCGCATCGACGCGCTCGAAGGGCCCATTCAGAGTCGCTTCCTGTGTGTGCGCTTGCCGTTGCCAACGGTGGCCGAGAATGTGGCGATCGTGGCGATGTTGGGAGGAAGAAGAGAACCGGCGGGAGGCTCGGCCTTTCCGGTCAGTCGCGACCTCAACGCGGCCCTGCTTGGGTTGGCTGACATGGATGCTAGCTCGGGAGGAACCCAAACACACAGAGGTTTGGGGGCTCTTACGCTCTCGACCAGCCCTGCGGCCATTCGCAAGCAGGCATATGCCCTCATTCAACAAGATTGTGCCCTCGATAAGCTATGTAAGCACTTACTTACAACGCGTCCCTTTGGCTTGAACAACATAGGGGCCCTGTGTGACCTCGAAGTGGCATTCAAGACACGTCGTAAGGGTCGTGACATCATTTACTATGAGGCCGCTCTTGCACTCTCTGTACGGGTGCGAGGACCGAAGGCACCGAAGGCACCGAAGCCGATAGCAAGCACCGAAGCCAACGTAGACTTTCTGTTTACGTTGTAAGGGGATGAGGGCGTAAGTATCGTTAGCATAGCAAACAACAAAGCAAAGCATGAAGTATCGATACATGATGTCGGGCGGCTATGGCAAGGTCTTTGTCGATGAGAACTCCAGCGTCGTGTGTAAGAAGGTGCCCAAGGTCAGCCATGGGCGCAGCCCCGGCCAGAGTCCCAATCAGAGTCCACGTCTGCTGCCTTCGTACACGACCATCATCGAGCTGGCCTTGTTGTCGAGCTTTCAGGCCGTGCCGGGCATGCCACGCCTCAAGGGCATCGACGCCGAGGAGAAGACGATCGCCATCTACATGAAGCACCACGGCGACACGCTCAGCAAGTGGATCAAGACGTTCGCAAATCCGGCCAACATAAACATATGGGGCATGACCATCCTGCGGCAGCTCATCGTCACATTGCTGCACCTCGAAAGCGCCGGCATCATCCACACCGACATCAAGCCGTACAACGTGCTCGTGGATCCCAACTCGCTGGTGACAACGCTCATCGACTTTGGCTGCGTCTCGATCAATCAATGTGTCTATACGCCCCGCGGCACGATGGGCCACACCGACAGCATCGGCACCTTTCACTATGCGGCGCCCGAGATGATATGGGGCAACACGCCTACGCACAAGTCGCCGGTCTGGTCACTGGCCTTGCTGACGTGCACGCTCTTTGCGTCGTACCCTATTTCGAAAGAGTTGACGCATGACGAGAACGGTGTGTGGCGGTGTACGCGGCGTGAATGGCGCGACGTCATGAAGGCGGCACGTCTCGGCGGCACGTCGCTGGTGTTGCCGCGGCGCGTGGCGGCCATCATCGATGGGCATCCCGAGCTGGCTCCGTGGGTCTATGGGGCGCTGTCGTGGGATGCGGCACATCGGCCGTCGTTGGCGGAGGTGGCCGGCTACGTCTTGGGAGGAGTCGCTTGCCTTCGGATGCCGCTGCCGATCTACGAGCGCCAAGTCGACGTGCGGCACATGCCCGCGGACGTCCGACAACACTGGATCGAGTGTTATTACAGCATCGCGCTCGACACCCACCTGGAGTCGCACTTTGCCGGGGCCGTCTATTTGCTTGATGCCGCGGGTGGCGTGTCCATGCCGTGCCCTGTCGAGACGTGGACGGCGGCCTGTTGGGTCCTTGTGGGCATGCTTCATAACCACGTATTCCTGGAGGACGCGCACCACGTCGAGCGCATTCAGGCGACCTTCGGGGCCAATGTCGTCAAGGTGGCGGATGCCATCTGGTCCGTGGGCGAGCAGCTGGCGTGGCGGCTCTACACGCGGCCGCTTGACGTCATCTTGCTGCAAGACTACGGGCTTTCACTGGCGCTCATCGAGCTTCGCGACATGTTCATAGGACTAGACCGGCCGTGGTCACCCACTGCCCTTGCGGCATCGCGGGCCCTTCTTCCTAGCTAGTACTTAAAGACACGTGGGCGCCATTGTACAGAAGCGCTAGGCTAAGCGAATAGCAAATAGCAACGCAACACAAATGTATAGGCAGTTACTCTTCGGATTGGCGAAAGACATATGGGTTCGGGTAGACCACCTCTTAATGCATCCGAACCCGGTGGACCGTGAGGCCTACGTACGTGCTCTGATCGGATCACGTCGCATCCTCCAAAAGGCCCTCGGGGACCTCAATGACCTGTATCGGGAACATGTGCTGATGCCCGAGGTGGCGAGCGTTCAACTGAGTTTGGATAGTGAGAGAGAACGAGCTCAAGCACATTGTAAAAATGAAGCGCTTGAAGAGGAAACCGATGCAGAGGCGGCCACGAAGGCCATTACCTTTTACATCTTGGCAAGGCTGAGGCAGGGTTAGGCAACGCTAGGCTAGGCAACGCTAGACTAGACTAGACTAGAGAACAGTGAGCACACGGCCCTTGGTGGTCTTTGTGTAGCCGGTGATTGTGTTTGCCCCTTCGCCTTTTGGCCCTTCCCTTTTATGCTGTTTCAAATGGCATGCCTCGCAAAGGGCCACCAGGTTGCTCCCATGATTTTTATGCACATGCCCATGGAACCCTCGGGCATCGGCTGTCTTTTGCGGTTGAATGTGGTGCACCTCGGTGGCCGGCTGACCGCACAGGCCACACGTCTTTGAGCTGACACGGGCATTGTAACGCGACCCCTTGCTTGGTACGACCGACGCGTCGATGTCCATGAGCGTACGTCGTATGGCGTCGGCCTGCTTGATGAAGGAATCAGGGAGCCCGAGGCCCTTGCATACCTCGAGGCCGTAAGTCTTGTGGCCGATGCCTTCACGTAGGGTGCGGTCGTATACAAGGGCGCATGCCTCGAGGGCGCTGTTGCTACGTCCGTCTACTTCTGCCTTGACTCCCTCGACTTCCACATGCAAATGGCAAGCACGTACCTTACCTGCCTCGAGGGCCTCCTTGACGACGTCGATATCCACAAGATCGTGCAGATGCGTCGCAAACACAAAGGTAGACGATCGCTTGAGGAGCTCGCTGATGCCGGCCGAGACGATCGCAAGGCCGCTCAGGGCCTCGGTTCCCGCACACAGCTCATCGCCGAGCACCAGGCTGCGATCGTCGGCACGTTGCAGGATGTTGCGCAACTCTGTCATCTCGACCACAAAGGTGCTCATGCCCCTGTAGATATTGTCAGACGCGGTGATACGTGTAAAGAGGTGCTTAAAGGGCGTGCACTCAAAGGCCTCTGCGGCCACGTACATGCCGGCTTGAGCCATGACGACCGCGAGGCCGATCGCCTTCATCAGGCTGCTCTTGCCCGCGGCGTTCATGCCATAGAGGAGCCAACCTTGAGGGCTGTTGCCCAACTGCACGTGAGGGCCGCTCTCGGTGCCCAGGCTCACATCATTCGGCACGTACGCTACGTCTGTCAAGAACCGCTCGATCATGGGGTGACGCAGTTGCGTTGCTTTGAGGCTACTTGCGCCGTCTGTGCTTAGGGTCGGTCGGCAATAGGCATAATCCATGGCACACTTGGCATTGGTCAAGCTGACGTCGAGGTCGGCAATGGGCCCAATCCACGATCGGACCTCTTTGCTCATTGCATAACACGTCGTGGCGAGCCATTGCTTGTAGGCATCGGTGCATGCGGCCTTGAGCTTTGCGGCCGCCGTGACTGCTTGGTCGCTGCATGCCGCGAGCGATGGGTGGTAGAGACGTACCGTCGTGCTGCTGGCGCTGATGGGCTTCGCCGTGGCCTCGCTCATGAGGGTGCGCAGCTCAGGTGCTACTGTTGCGGTATTGGAGCAGATGGTCTGCCAGCGCCGCTTGGTGGTCGTTAAGACATAGCCGTCTCGGTCATTGATCTCGACCTTTACACACGTCGCATCGCCCGGCACCAAGGCCGACAGCGCGTTGGCCATGCGCTGTATGGCATCGACGCTGGCCATCATGGCATCCTCCAATGCGTCCAAGTCGGGCTGCACACCACGTGCAAAGACGTTGGCCTTGACGTCGCCGAGTGCGTACTTGGAGCATTCGTCGAGACGTAACGTGGTCGTTAGCGTCTTTATGAAGGTGCGAATGTGAGTTGGAGCGCCGCCCACCGCCTCGAGCGCCGCCGCCCCCGAGTGTGCCGAGGCCACAAGGGCCGGCCATTCCATCGGGGCAAACTGCTGCAGGGCCAGGCGCCGGGCGAGACGTTCGAGATCTTGTACCGATGCAAGGTACCGGCGTGCAGCAGCCGTCTGTTCGGGCTGCGCCATATGTCGGGCAATGGCATCGAAGCGCACCTCGAGCTCGGCCACGTCGGTCGACGGGTGCATGAGGCGATCGCGCAGCAGTCGGGCGCCGAAGGCCGTGCCGCACTTGTTTAGGAGTGCGAGAAGGGGCTTGGATCCTCCGCTTCCGCTTCCTACACCTCCAACAATGTTGAGCTGCTGGGCGCTGTTGGCATCGAGGTGCAGGTGGTGTGTCGGTGCCAAGAAGCGCGGCGGCTCGAGCTCTTTGGCCAGGCTCTCGTTGTGCTCGTGCACGAACTGCAGCAGGGCCGCAAGTGCCACACGTGCGAGTCCCCACGTCTCGAGGCCCAGTGCCTCGCTTGGCGTCAGCAGCCCCGCCCGTTGGCTGCACTTGAAGGCGTGCTCGAACGTTTCGTTCTGAAAGGCCGGCTTCTCGAACTGGGCCGCATTTCCCCAGTTCTCGTGAACACACGTTGTGGTGGGAGCAGTCACGGATGCGCTGCCCTTGTTACCTATGAACACGACCTCGCGTGGCGCAAAGGCCTGCATCCACCGCACGACCTCGTCCTGGGCGGCCTGCACGTTGTCCATAGTGGACGCCGTTTCAAAGACGACCGAGGCGCCGTTTGAGACGTCGATGGCGGCGAGCCCTACGGCCTCGAGGGCATTTGGCATGACGTCGGTGTAGACGACCATGAGGTAGTTGCCGTCACGTTGCGTCGCGTTGAGCTGGGTGCCGGGGCTGAAGACGTCCGTCACTTCGCGACGCGGGTTGGGCGGCGGCGTGACTTGCTTGACCACGGCGACCGTATAGCCGTTCTGGGTTAGTGTTTGGACATGCTTGCTTAGGATGTAGAGCGGAAAGCCGGCCATGTACGGGTTCTTTTTGGTGGCGTCTGGAATGGCCTTGTTTTTGCGCGTCATCTGCAAGTTGCACATGTCGCAGATGGTCGGTAGGTCGGCGCCGATCAGGGCGTTGGCATCGGCTTCTTCTGCTGTGTAAGCGTACAACTCGAAAAAGTCGCCCACTTGCATAAAGATGACGGTGTTGCATCCATACTTCTTTTTGTAGGACGCATCATACTCGATGTAGTCGTCGAGGATCATTGTTGCTCTTTAAGTGGCTTAAGGCATAGCACGCTCGTGTGTGTATAGGTTCTCACATATGTTATAGGCGTATTTGTTTAAGTGGTGATCAGACGGGACAAACGGTCATGGACGGGCCGGACGAACCGAACGGAACGCACGGAACGCACGGAACGCATGGAACGCACGGAACGCACGAAGAGCAAGTGCCTCCGACGCCCACGTCGTCAAGAGCGACAACATCGGCTGGAATGCCTAGTGCATCAAGTGGCAACACCATAACGTGCCCAATTTGCAATGAAGGGCTTCCCATATCTAATTACTTGACCCACCTATCGAGACGTCACCCCATCACGCTTGGTTGGATGATCGGGCTCTCGGTGCAACACGAAGCAGTTACAGATGAAGTTGCCATGGAAGGCTCTTTGGATACTGCCCTATTGCTTGGCATGCAGACTGGAGCCGCATTGGGCTTTTGGGATCTCGGGCCCGAGCACAGCGCTTTAGGCCAAATGGGTGTTTACAATTTTGCACCATGGATCGGAGGAACGCTTGGTGGTGACTATGGAACCAACGGAACCAACGGAATCAACGATACTATCTTTGGATCCTTAAACACCATGGAAACAATGAACGATGCAAACACGTACGATGCAAGCACTTACGAAGCGCTCCTCAGCATTTGCGAAGAGATAGGCGATCACCCGACGGGCGTGAAGGACATCGATCAAGTAGCTCCATTGATGGACAAAAATGACATGGTGTTAGAGGGCACATGCCCTATTTGCCTTGACGTGCTTGCCGATATCGTGCAGGAAAGACCTGTGCGACCGCTTCGGCAAATCCACGTTTGCAAGCATGTGTTTTGTAGCCCCTGTCTGGAGCAATGGTTTGAGGCGAAGCGTTGGTGTCCGCTATGCAAGACGGAGGTTGAGGTTGAGGTTGAGGTTGAGGCCGAGGCCGAAGCCGAAGCTTAGATTTTATCGATGTCGAGGGGGTCTTGGGCATCCGCGTCTTGAGTAATGTGCGTACCGTGCGTACCCTGCGTACCGTGCTTGCCTTCGGGCCGCCCCGACTCGTGCGCAAACATGACGTAGTCGTCGTTGATGCCATCGCCCGTGTTCCACTGGCTTTCGTTGAGGGCCTTGACGATGCGCTCAGGTAGCTCGTTGCGGTACATCAACGCAGAAACCTCCTCATGACTTAAACGGTGTATAACGTCGGCTTTGTCATTTTGGAAGTCACGCAGCGACATAATAACCACATCGCCAGACTTAATGATCACCTTGCTTTTGTATTTGCGCATGGACCCCCGAATATGGCCCATTCGCTGTTGACCGTCCTCGCACAAGGCCATAATACGTCCATTGCCAAGCATAGAGGTAACGTAACCATACTGCTGCCCTTCTTCAGGATCGAACGTCTCGCGTCCTTTGTCACCGCGATCCGAGCGCTTCTTTGAGTTTCGTAAATACGACTTGTACATATTTGAGATACTGCTTCTTATCTAGGTATGTAAGTCTTTAAGTAAGAAAAAGACCGTTGGGTGTCATGGCTTAAAGCTTAAAATATTATAATGAATAACATACATGGTTACTACTAAAATGACTAAACGATGTAAGCACGACGGATGCAAACGCCAACCTTCGTTCGATGTGGAAGGCGGCAAGGGTCGCTTCTGTGTCAAGCACAAGGAAGAGGGCATGATTGATGTAAAGAGCAAACGATGCCTCTTATGTCCAACATTCGCTTCCAATAAATTGTATAAAGGCTACTGCTACCGTTGCTTCATACACACCTATCCTGACAACACCATTGTCCGCAACCATAAAACAAAAGAACGGACTGTGGCCGACTATATTAAGGAGCATTTTTCATGTTACGACATCTCTTTCGATAAACGAATTGAAGGTGGATGCTCTGCAAGGCGACCTGATGTCCTGATCGATTTAGGCCACCGAGTGATCATCATTGAGATTGACGAAAACCAACATGGTACATACGACTGCAGCTGCGAGAACAAGCGTATCATGCAGCTTTTTGAAGATACAGGCAACCGTCCTATGACATTTGTGCGCTTCAATCCTGATCAGTATTTCGATCACAAGGAAAAGTCAGTGTCATCTTGCTGGGGCATTACAAAGGTCAGCGGGCTATGTGTTGTCAAAGATGGGAAAAAGGAAGAATGGGATATGCGCTTGAATGTGCTAAACGAACATCTTCAACACGTTTGTGAGGTTGGAGGCGAAAAGGAGATCGATGTAATCCATCTATTTTACAATGGATGGTCTCTATAAGTCGCAAAAAATTATTGATAATCTTGTTTTTACATGCTACATGATCACGCCACGATCACACAACGAGGCGCGGTACGACTCCCATCGTCATCAATTCCTGAATGAGCAGTTTCATGCTGTAGGGGATGCGCACTTGTGCAATGTCGGCGCCGTTCTTGCAGTAGCTGCATCGATAAATGCCGCGCTCCGGGTTGGCTACACAAAGGATGCCGCACTTGCGGCACACATGCACGCGGAAGAAGTCGCTGCAATCGCTCATGCGTTCTTTGATGAAGGAAGACGCGCCGTGGCCTACGATTGCGTCACGTTCCATCTCGCCGAAACGGAGGCCACCGTTACGTGCGCGGCCTTCGGCAGGCTGCCTTGTTAATAGGACGACCGGACCATTATTTCCCCTCGAGTGAATTTTATCGCAAACCATGTGCTTCAACCGCTGGTAATAAGTCGGCCCAATGAAGATCTCCGTCTTCATCTGCATGCCCGTCCGACCATCATACAGAACCTCGTTTCCGTACCGCTCCATGCCATAGCTCGCCAATACGTCGGCGAGTTCCGACATCTTGACGTCGCGAAACGGCGTCGCATCGCCCTTCGTGCCCAGCATCGTGCACGCCTTGCCCATCAAGCACTCCATGAGCTGACCCACCGTCATGCGACTCGGAATGGCATGTGGGTTGATGATGATGTCGGGCGAGATGCCGTCCTTGGTGAAGGGCATGTCCTGCTGCCGATAGACCATGCCGATCGTGCCCTTCTGCGCCGCGGTCGACGCCACCTTGTCGCCCACCGTCGGCTTCCGGTATTGCCGCAGCCGCACCTTGCAGAAGCGGTAGCCGTCGGCGTTGAGCCCCGTGTAGTTCCGGTCGACGCGCCCCTCGTCGCCACTCTTCATGAAGAGCGACGCATCCCGAGGGTGGATCTGACCGTGCACTTTTATAGGCATCACCTTGCCCACCAGCACGTCGTTGGCGCCGACCCACGTGTTCTCGGGCACAAAGCCGTCGTCGCCGAGCTTCTCGTAGTTGTAGGCCTTCATGTGGCTCGTGCCGTCCACGACCGGACGCGTGAAGATCTCCTCCTCGCCGGTACTGTGATTTTTGTTGCACTGGTCCCGATAGGACTTGTAGTACGTGCTCGTAAAGAGGCCGCGATCGATGGCGCTCTGGTTCAGCATGACCGAATCCTCCTGATTGAAGCCAGAGTACGTCATGATGGCCACGATCGCATTGATGCCCGACGGCAGCTTCTCGATGTTCATGTACTTGCTGAGCCGCGTCCGCACAATCGGCGCCTGGGGGTAGTTCAGCACGTGCGCCATCGTGTCGATGCGCTCCTGGTAGTTGCTCATGTAGACGCCGACCGCCTGCTTGCCCATCGAGCACTGGTACGCATTGCGCGGCGCCTGGTTGTGGTTCGAGAACGGAATGTTGACACCGAGCACACCCAGCAACATAGATGGGTGGATCTCGCAATGCGTGTACTTCGGCGGCATCGAGACGCCCTTGGGCAGGCGCGTCAGGTCCTTGGGGAACATGGCCACCATGCTCTTGTCCAGCTCTTCCACGTCCATCATCTCGACGAAGCCCTCCATGGTGCGGCCGTGCGCTTGGTTCTCTTGGTCCTCTTGGTCGTTGTCCCCGTTGTCGCCTCCATCCAGGTTGCCTTCGCCGCCGAGCTCATTGGCCGCCGTCGGCTCCCTCGGCTCCGCCACCATGGGCGCCATGAACGTCGCAAACGGCGCGCCCTTGACCGGCAGCGAATGGCCATTGGCTAGCCCTTTGGCAAGTCGCAGCTGGTTCGACGCATCCACGATGAACAGCGGCCGGCACATGCGGCCCGCCTCGGTGCTCATGGCGATCTGGCCCTTCTGGACGTCCCAGATGATGGCCGTGTACGCCGAGATCGTACCCGTGCGCTTGGCGTGCTTCAGCGCCGCATACAGCTCGGCCGGCCGGTCGTGGTAGCCCATGATGTCGCCGTTGATGATGACGCTGACGACGTGGCCGGTGCCCATGCGCGCCAGGAACGCCCGGACCTCCACGGCGCTCAACGTGTCGTCCAGGATGCGCACGCCCCACATCTCGATGGACGCCCGCAGGTTCGCCGAGCTCTGTGCATTGGTCACCTGCGAGCCCATGGCCATGTTCTTGACCAGGCCGACCGCACCACCCTCGGGCGTCTCGGCAGGGCAAATCATGCCGTACTGCGTGTTCTCCAGCTTGCGCGGCTGCACCAACTTGCCGTTCTTCTCCATGGGCGTGTTGACACGGCGCAGATGCGACAACATGCTGTAGTACGACAGCCGGTTCAGCACCTGCGCCACACCCTGACGTATGTTCTGAAAGCCACCGAGGCTCTTGACGCCCCAGTTGCCCGTGCTCAGGCTGTAGCGCATGCCGCTCTCGATGACCGTCTGCTTGAGGAAGCGGTGGACGTTGGAGGCACTGATGATGTTCTGCGGCGCGATCGTGCTAGCCCGCCAGACGTGCAGCTCGCGCTGGATCAGGTTCCGCATCTCTTTGATCATCTTGCCGTAGCACTGACGGAACAGGTTGCCGATGAGCACGCCCGGCGTGTCGATGCGCTTGTGGATGTAAGAGTCCCGGTTGTCGTAGCCGTCGTAGCCGAGGTACGTCCGGATCAGCTTGCGCGCCATGTAGCCGAGGTACAGCGCCTTGCGATTAAACGTGTGGCCAACGTGCGGCAGGAAATCGTTCTCCATGAAGGTCTGCAGCATCTTGGCGACCACGGCCGGCTGGTCCAGGTACTCGCGCGGCGTGCCCGACAGGCTCATGGAGCGCTGTAGGATACGCAAGGCGTCGGCCTGCGTACGCACGTCGCTGGCGTCGTCGGCCGAGGCGGCCAGCTCCTTGAGGACACGCTTCTGCTTCTCGTCGTCGATGTCGAGCACGATGAAGCGGATGATGTCCTCGTCGTTCTCGATGCCCAGGGCGCGGAACATCGTGAACAGCGGGATGTCGGTGCGTAAGAAGGTGCAGGTGAGCCGGATCGTGCGGCCGTACTGGTTCGGCTTGGCGTTGAGGTGCAGGGCGCACGTCTTGGGCGGCAGGAACACGCCGTCGGGCATGGAGCGGATCTCGGCGGTCAGGCCGTCGGCGTTGACGTTGCCGGCGAAGACGACGGTGCGGTTCTCGCTGATGCGATCTTGCGAGATGACGACCTTCTCGTTGCCGTTGATGATGAAGTAGCCGCCAAAGTCGTAGCGGCACTCGTGCTTGCCGTTGCCCTCGGCGGTGCCCGGCATCTGCGTCAACGTGCACAACTTGGAACGTACCATGATGGGGAACTTGCCGATGCTGACGTTGGGGATCGTGGCCTCCTTGCGCTCCGTGATGCCGTCCTCGTTGATGGTCTCCGTGAGGATGTTGACGTCGACGAGGAGGTTGGACGCGTAGGTCAGGTTGTTCATGCGTGCAAAGTGCGGCGTCATCAGCAGCTGCGAGCCGTCCGGCGTCTGGAAGAACGGCTTCGACAGCGACGGGTTGAGAATGCGTATGTAGATTTTGTGCACAAACTCGCGGATGTCCTCGCGATACATGTGGCATATTTGCACGGGGTTGAAACCCCGGATGATCTGGCCGAGCTTACGGTCGATGAACTCGTTGTACGAGCCGATCTGATGCTGCACGAGCGGACTCATGGCTTCCGGGCCGCCGCCATGGTTGAAGTACGCGTCCACGACGTCCCAGATGACGGCCTCGGCCATAGGTGCAGAGTCGACCATAGGAGGGCACTCCGTCTTTGCGTCCATCATCACACCGTTAAGGGGTCTGCCTTTCGGGTATAAGCGCTTGTGCTTAAATGGTTTTCGCTTGGGGTCCTTTTTTGGGTTGTGTGGCCAACCGGCATTCCGGCGTGAAGGCATCAAGGCGTTCATGGCTTAAAGAAATGGTTGCGACATACTTGTAATTGGACGGGTAAGGTCTCCAAGTTTGATGAGTCCAAAGAAGCGAGAGCGAAGCCTTGAAGAGCGTGGCGCAGATGTGGACGTTGACGTAGACGTAGACGTAGACGTAGCAGCAGCAACCAAGCGCAAGCGCGTGACCTTCAAGCCGATCGAGTACAAGCTTGCCAATGGTACCATCATGCGTCTCGACGGCAACAAGAGCTCGTCGCAGTATGCGTGCTACGAGATGACCGTGAAGTCCCTGGACGACTTGCTGGCATTGGACGCCTTTTACGTCGCGGGCAACGTCGACAAGCGCAAGATCAGTAACATCCCCTTTGCCATCATGCATCGCATCGCTGATCCCATTCGGGAGCTGGACGAGCTGGTCGGCATGAAGGACGTCAAGACGCAGCTTCTGTCGATCATCTTGTACTTCATCCAGTTTGGAAAGCCAGAGAGGGCGGCGGCTCACACAAAGGCACCAACGGCACCTGTGGCTGTTGCAGATGCAATGGATCGCGAGATGTGTACCTGTGAGGGCGACGTTGACTGCGACGTGAACGACTTTGCTGCACCTGTTGCGCCCGCACCTGTCGGGCCTGTAATGCCTCTCGCTGCAAAGGCCAAAGACAGTCGCGACATGCTCCACACGGTCGTCTACGGCGGCCCTGGTGTCGGCAAGACGCGCTTCATCAACATCTTGGCGCGCATCTATGCGGCCCTGGGCATCCTTCCCACGAGCAAGGTCACTGTTGCTAAGAGGTCCGATCTGATCGCCGGCTACCTCGGCCAGACGGCCATCAAGACACGCAAAATGATCGAAGTGGCCAAGGGCGGCATCTTGCTCATTGACGAGGCGTACTCGCTCGGCGACGTGGCGCAGAAGGACTCGTTCTCACGCGAGTGCATCGACACGCTGAACCAGGCTCTGAGCGAGGAAAAGGCCGACTTCATATGCATCATTGCCGGCTACAAGGCGGACCTAGAGGACCGGTTCTTCAAGTCCAACCCTGGCCTCGAGCGGCGCTTTCCGTTCCGCATCAGCATCGGCGAGTACACGGCCACGCACTTGCGCGACATCTTCGTGCAGATCGTGCGTTCACGTGGCTGGGACATCGACGCGAACGCCGCACCGATCTCGCTCTTCGAGGACAACCGCGACCACTTTCGGTTCAACGGCGGCGACATGGAGACGCTGTTCACCAAGACGAAGTTCTTACACGGACGCCGCGTCTTCGGGAAGCGTGCTGCCGTAAAAAAGATGTTGACGCACGAGGACGTGGCGGCGGGCATTGATGCCTTTCTCGACAACGACCAGGTCAAGGCGCGTAAGGAGCTGCGGGATCTGGTGTCTATGATGTACGTGTAACTAATGTACGTTTGAACCTCGTGTACCTAAGTGTCTTATGTGACGCCAAAGCGCTCATCTAACGGGGGCGTTCAGTTTCGCATGTTATTTTTGAGCTTACATTTTGCTTTTCGTCAAGCGGCCGGTGCACACATATGAAGTTTGACAACATTTTGATGTTGATATTTATAAGCTATTTCGTAATTCTTCCAATAATATTCAATATCATCGGGATACTCCAAAATGAGCTCTGCCATGTCTTTAACATAGACATCAAGTTTCTGCAATACAGCAAAAGAACAACACATCTGAATGTCCTCAATGACCAACGGGCCCCACTCGCTCACGTGAATCGAAATGTTTGAGTTGTACTCATCGCTCATGGTTTCGCACCATTCGCACAAACGTTGTTGAATCGCATCGAACCTCCACACGTCGCCGTCAGCGCCGTAACAGTCCTCAAACCCCGCCATGCCATGAAGAACCGCCGTAAACACATCGGTGTGCATGATATCAATTGTCTCCGTCTTTTTTATGTTCACAACCCAGATGTCATGGACGTCGTGAACATTCTTTGAATCGTTAGATTTGTTAGCGTTGTAGTGCAACCAAGACATAAACGAAGTAAGAATGTTGGTCTTCTGTGACTTCATATTGTCCCACATGGTAGTCCAATCCGCCGCCATTGAAGGAGCGAGTGTACTTGACGTGCGCTTGACGTGCGGGCCTTGACGTGCGCTTGACTTGCGCTTGACGTGCGGGCCTTGACGTGCGCTTGACGTGCGCTTGACTTGCGCTTGACGTGCGGGCCTTGACGTGTGCTTGAACGTGCGGGCCTTGACGTGCGCTTGACGTGCGGGCCTTGACGTGTGCTTGAACGTGTGTGCGTACAGGCCTTGAACGCGTTCCCAAAAGCAAGCAATCTACCTTTTGCTACGTACGCGTCGAGTCAATAAGGTCGCGATCAACGCAACATAGCACACTAAACTTGGGTCGGGACATTTTACCGTTGGTATGTAGTAGTGTGTGGGTTGCAGTAGTCGTCGGGCCATGAACGGTTTTTCTGCGGCCGTGCGTACCGTGCATGCATCTGCTGCCATTATCCTGATTGGTGCCGTCATGTACATGAGCTACGCCACACTTTCATTTGACAAGGAAGGCTTTGAGGGCACGAGCACCTCTGGCACGAGCACTGGTGTCGCAGGAAGCAAGATGGACCAGGACATCATGGACGTCTACAGCCGCGTGCTCGACCGCCAGCCCAGTCCCAAGGAGCTTGGGGACCAACGCGCCGCTGTGGTCGCAGGCACCAAGACGATCGACAGCATTGCCCGGGAGCTCAAGGACCAGCCCGAGTACATTCGGATGCTCAAGACGCAGTCCAATGCCCTTGCACCGGAGCTACCCAAGCTGATTCACGACCGCGACATCCTAGACCTGATCGCTCTGATCTACAAAGAAGAGCGCAAGAAGGCGATGCCGAAGCACATGCTGCTGCCCCTCAAAGACGTATACGTATACCTCTCTTACAACAACTATCGCTTCCGGGCATTCCTACGTATGAAGAACTACGAGCGGTTCGAGGAGATGGTCGTGGCCAACGATAACCTGGACCACGAGGCCCTTGTGTCCTGGATCGAAGAGAACGTCGACGCGGCCGAGCTGGCCAAGCTGACCGAGGAGATCCAGAAGGACGCGGAGGCCAAGGCAGCCAATGCGGCCGATGCAGGCACGACGGATGGCACCAACCTGTCTGGATGGCACTTCCTTGGCGAAGGCGTCGGCGCGCCCGTTAATGGTGAGAGCGGCCTCGGTGTGCATTCGGCCGAGTACATTGCATTCTTGGAAGAGAAGTGTGCGCTGAAGGACGCGCCAGACAATCAATGCACGAAGCGCATGTACCTGCCGCACGAAGGTCAAATGGTGCTGCGCCCCGAGTTTGCGTGGAGCGTGCCCCAACAGCGGCCACCTGTCTGCATTCCGGTTGGCAAGACGTACGATCCCTCGCCGCTCATGGTCGTGCCGGGCAACCTGGTCGGCACGCCGCTGGCCGAGGCCGCCGACACGGCCGTGGGGAGCATGCTGCCGAACTTCGAGTTCAAGCCGTATGTTGATGTGCCTGTTGTGCGGCCGACGGCTGCCCAGTGTAAGGCGGTTGCATCGGTGCCGGGCAAGTAGTCGGGGGTGACATTCCGTCGGGGTGCGTCCCCGTGCGCCGCCATCGCTGCGCGATCTCTGTTCGCTCCGCGGGGCCGGCCTGGAAGTAGCTTCTTTTTGTAGTAAATGACCACGCGCATACCCCGTTAGGCCCGACATACCCACCAACGTCAGGCCCAACCACCAACGTCAGGCCCAACCACCAACGTCAGGCCCAACCACCAACGTCAGGCCCAACCACCAACGTCAAGCCCGACATACCCCGTTAGGCCCGACAATCCATGCGAAGCAATCCCGGTCAAGCCCAACCACCAACGTCAAGCCCAACAATCCCCGTCAAGCCCAACCACCAACGTCAAGACCAACAATCTTCTTATGTACATGCAATCTGTCAGGCCGGCTCCGCCGTGTGCGTGCGCTGCCGACGGACGTATGCCTTTAGGCGCTCCTTTAGGCCTGGCTTGCGGGCGCCGGAAAAGGATACCGAGTCGAAGCTAGAGCTACCCAGCAGGTGGGAGATGGACATGGGGCGTGGCGGGCTGCTGCCTGCCACCGGCGACTCAGCCCCCAGGTTGCTGGCCTTGCGCGAGATGGAGAATGCGCCCGAGAGCAACGAGGCAATCGCGGAGCTCAAAAGGCTGCCGCCGCCGGCGCCGAGCTCCTCGTCGCTGTCGCTCTCGGATGCCTCAGAGATGACTGGGAAGACGCGCTCCGCACCCAGCGGCGAGCGGCCCAGCGGTGAGCGGCCTAGCGGCGAGCGGCCCAACGGCAATGCGTCGCCGCCCAAAAGCGCGCCGGCCGACGCGGAGTGCGGCAGGCCCAGGCCGCGCTCTTTGCTGTCCAAGGACTGCGCACACTGTATCGGGGGACTCGTCGTGCGGGCGATCCCGTCAAACGGCATTGGTCGCAGCAGCAGCTCCGCCGACGGCTTGCGCTGCAGCGGGCCGCCACGCAGCGCGCGCATGATGCCGCCCGTGATGAAGGGGTGCTCCAGCAGCTCGTATGCCGTCGGCCGCAGCCGAGGGTCCTTGGTAAGCACGCGCCGCACAAAGTCGGCCCAGGTTGCCAATCGACCAGGTGGGAAGCGGATGCTGTTCGAGTTAAGGATGAGCTCCGTCTCCTCCCGCTCGTCGTCGCACTCGAAGGGCGGCCGACTGGTGACCAGCTCGTAGGCGAGCACGCCGACGGCCCACACGTCCACGGCGGGGCCGTAGGGCACGATGCCGCGCGCCGACAGCTCCTCCAGCGTGACGGCGGGGGACTCACACACCCGCGTCTTGGGGTTGCGCAGCACCTCGGGCGCCATGTAGTCGAGAGTGCCGACGCGCGCAAAGGCCAGCTCCCGGCTGTTGTCGATCGCCAGTCCGAAGTCGCCCAGCCGCAGCTCGCCGCGGGCGGTAAGGAAGATGTTCTCTGGCTTGATGTCGCGGTGGATCACGTTCAGGCGGTGCATCTTTTCCAGCAGCCGCAACAGCGGCGCAACGACCTCGACGCACGCCCACTGCTCGTCCGCCACCAGCCCGCGCACAATCATGGCCTTGAACAGGTCGCCCCCGGCGCAGTGCTCCAGCACCAGCACGACATCGCTGTCCGTCTCGAAGCTGCCTAACAGGCGCACGACGTAGGGGCCCGCCAGCCGCTTCAGCAGCGCCAGCTCGCGCGCCAGCTCGCTCTTTTGGCGCGCCGACAGCCGGCGCTTGGCGTAGACCTTCAGGACGACCTTGGCGCGCGTTACGGCGCAGGTGGCAAGGTAGATGGTGGACGCCACGCCGCGGCACAGCTCCTGCCGGTTGATGAACTGTTCGCCGCTGAGCGCACCAGGGTAGAGACTCGCGCCGTCATCGTTGTTGTCGTCGTCGTTGTCGTTGTCGTCGTTGTTGTTGTCGTCGTCGTCGTTGTCGTCGTTGTCGTTGCCATCCATGTCGCCGCTGCTCCACTGCCCCAGGCTCTGGCAGGATTTGTGGCGCGGCAGCGCGTCGCTTTCCAACCGCTGAAAGGGGAAGGCGGCGGCCGCGTTCATGGGTGGTGTGTGCTTGGAGGAAACGGAGGCTGTTGCATAGGTTGACATTACCACACCAAATATTATCAATATTATAGTCGTAAAGTGTTTAAATCAATGACGGCATGTCAACTTCGTAACCTGGAAACCCCCCTGGCCTTAAAAGCCGGCCCCCGCCGGCCGGGTCGGTCATTCCCCCCGATCGCCCCTTCCGTCGCCAGGTGTGTCCCTTCGCTCCGCCGCCCGCAAATTTGATTCATTCTTTTGATTCCGCACGCAACAAACCCAACCTTGCTAGCGTTTAGCAACATCAGTGCGCGTCGGTCCCCTCGGAGCCAACTAACACTGGGTGGGTGGGTCGCGCACTTCTCTTCCTCCAATCACTCGCAGGTCTAGCTCTAGTCTTAGATTTAGTCCTAGTCCTAGCTCTAGCTCTAGCTAGCATCCATGGACACTTCCCGACTTCCCATCATGCAGACCATCATCAACAACACGCTTCTGGCGCAACGTGCTGCTCTGGCTGCTAGGAGCATTCTTCACAGCAACGGCGAGACCATGTCGCAGGTGTACTTGGTGGGCTACTCGATAAGCTACAACATGCTGGAGGACGTGGTCAACAACAACAACGGCACCCACGGCACGCTCGTGGAGTAGGCGCAACAGCAGCGCAACAGCAGCGCAACAGCAGCGCAACAGCAGCGCAACAGCCCAGCGGCTTGTGTGTAAAAAAACGTAGTGTCCAAACAAACCCAAAGCCCATTTTCGCCTCCCATAATAGAGGTTTGGGAGGATAGAGGGCCGGCCATGCAGACGATCGCCCCTTTCCTAGTGCATCTTTGGAGTGCTGAAGGGGCAATCAGCGCCACCTACGTGTTCATAGGCGACCTCGTTCCCCTGCCAAGTCGCAAGTCCGATGAGTTGTTGGCGCAGCACGTGCCCAAGGCGACTTGGCAGAAGGTCCAGCGGCTACGAAAGACGGCACCGGTGCACTGGGTCTACCAATGGATGCCCATGGACGAGCGGGCGGACGTGGCGTGCAAGCGCATACTCATGGCGGTGCTCGGGCGCCGTAAGATCGAGAGTGGCGAGGGCTTGGTGGCATGGAGGGACAGCGGCCCTGTGCTCTTTAAATGGTCTGTAAGCGGCCCTAGCAGCCCGTTCGAAAACGCAATAGCAGCAGGGGCGCGTGTGTCGACAGAGCGCACGTGGATCGGTCGGGCCCCCTTGAACATCGCTTTGCTATCGGACCTTCCGGCTGACAGTCCGTTCGTATGGCCGGTGCAATGGAGCAAGGTCAAGTCACCGACGGACAGCGTGGTGCGCTCGTTGCTCGTGACGCAGGGGCGCGGCGCTGCTGCGTCGTTGGGGTTTCGGTTCGCAGAGGTCGTATGGACAGCGACTACCGGAGGCCCCCTCAACATTGAAGCCGTCTTTGCCCAGCTGCACGCATCGGCCCACGTTCCCCTGATTCAATGGGTCGACGACATCCACCACGTGCTCTACAAGCTCTATCGTGCACACACCATTCCGGAAGGGGACTTAAAGGAACGGCTGGACTACGGGCGGATCCATCGGTCCTCCACGATGCAAGGGGCCCGCCTGGTGATGACGGTGGCTTATGGGGGCAGCATGGGCAAGCTGATCGTGAGCGCAACCGGCACCATCGAGCTGCGCATGCACCCACGTGTAGAGGGCGACGCCGCTATGAAAGAGTACGAGCGGGGCCTCTTTGCCGTCTTGAAGCCTTGGCTCAGTAATGCATTGGGCATGAAGCCACGCATCGGTGTCTCATTGATGACCTTGCGCACAAGCGTAGCCTTGGACAGCGCCGCAAACGCAGCCGACCTTCGAACGTGGATGGAGGGGCTCAGTGCTTACATGGACTTCACGCAAGTGCGACGTGTGGCCGCCAGTGGCGCTGCACGGCCGGTGTATCTGCTGCAATGGCTGCGGGCATCCAACTACGTTGCCAGCGTCGACATTGCCAACGTCGTGAGCGCCCGCCTCAACTTGGGCGTGGACGTCGACAGCATCGTCGAAGACCTCGTAGAAGGTCACGGCTTTGCACCGGCCGACGCTCGGGCCCTTGTGGAAGCGAGCATTGATGCCCTGGACGCGCCTCCGGAGGTCGTGGGTAAGCCGGCAGCAGCGCCTGCAGTGGTGCGAGGTGCACGTGTCTCCATGGGCATGACGGTGACCATCGGGCTATCTGTCAATGGCAACAGCCTCGAGCTCTTGATGCGCGATGTGCCGTCTCACGACGATGCTGCCATGGCTATGATGTGGCTGAACGGCATGCTTGCATCTGTGCAGCAGCAACGACCTAACACGAGCCGTACAAGCCCTGTGCAGAGTCCTGTTGCGGGCCCTTCTCAGCCGGCACCTGCATTGGTTGATGTTGCTGCGCTAGAGGAAGACCCATTTGCTTTGAGTATGAGCAGCAGCGCGAACAGTAGCGGCGGTGGCCTCGGCGGCAGCGGCCTCTTAGGAGGAGGCCTCGGCGGCAGCGGCCTCTTAGGAGGAGGCCTCGACTTCCTAGCCGACCTCAAGAAGGCCGACGCCAAGCTCTTTGGCAAACAGTTCTCGAAAAAGTGTCAGTCGGCCAGTAACTCACAGCCCATGGTCCTATCCAAGGCGGCGTGGGCAGCGCTGCCGCAACAGTACAAAGAGACCGTGACCAACCACGTCGAGTACGGCTCGGATCCGAGCGTGGCTAAGCACAACGTCTATTTCTGTCCGACCGTTTGGTGCCCCGACGACAAGGTGCCGCTGTCCGAGCCGCAGTACAAGGCCGCCGGCAACAAGTGCCCGAATGGCAAGGCTGGCATTCAAGTGTGGGACAATGCGCACTGGAAGAAGGACCCTGAGAAAAAGAGGTACCTTGGCTTCAATGCCAAGAGCATGGCGGCCGACGCCAAGGAGCCGTGCCTGCTGTGTTGCTACGGGAAGCCGCCGGCGCCGGCGCACGAGCAGAAGTGTCGGGCCAAGGTGCTGCCGGCACCTCCTGCTTCTGTTGCGGCAAAGTCGGCAACTGCAACTGCGGCGACTGCAGCAACTATGGCCGCCGAACACGCCAAGCCCAGCAACTACCTCCTAACCCACCCGGCGCCCCTGCCCAAGGATCGGTGGGGGACGCTGCCAAAGACGCTCCATATGGTGCTGCACCCGCCTACGCTGCTGCATGGCCAGTGCAGTCAACAGGTCACGTCCAAGCCATGCCTATTGCGCCGTGGCATCTTGCATGGGACCGACAGCTTCATGCATGCTGTCGGTCATTTGGTTGGTGAGGCAGAGGTCTCTGGGTCAGTCAATCAAAGGTCAGCACTGCTCAAGAAGCTCATGGCCGCCGTGACCCCCGAGGTCTTTGTGAGCCTCGAGGATGGTCAGGTTCTGGCGGCCTTTGTGGGCACCGAGGGCATTGTGTCTGCTAATCAGCCCGCGCTCGTCAAGAAGTGGCTGGCTTGGATTGGCGCTCCTGCCCAACGTGCTTACGTCAGGCTCTTCAGGCTGAAGGACGTTGTAGCTGCCGCGGCGGCTGGGAGCGCAAGCATTCGACTCCAACGTCGTGTCTCGAGGGAGCTCAGCATCTACAAGGCGTACGTACGGTTCCAGACGTACCTTCAGAGCAGCGAGGCAAAGGACGCCAGCCTGCTGGTCGATGCCATACGGCGGCTCGGTGTGCATCTGGTCATCTGGGAGCGCGATGCTGCCGATCCCGAGGTCGTTCACATGCGGTGCCCGTCGGCGGTGCCCTACTCGGCTCTGCCGCTTGGGGGTGCAGGTGACGCCAATGTTGCCATGCTCCTACACGATCAAGGCTTTTACGAGCCGATCGAGCTGAGCAAGCCTTTGCTGAGCGGTGTGGGCTCGGGTCCCGGCTCGGGCCCTGTGACACCCACGGGTGCCGTCAAGGACCTCATGGCTAAGTGTGAAGCAGCACCTGCAACAGCAGTGCCCGCCACTCACGCATGGGTCGAGCATGCCCGGGCCATCGATGCCGCGCTAGACCTTGCGCTGCTCTCGGAGTACAGGTGGAAGCACTGCATCGTATCGCCCGACCTGGCGATCGTTGGCCTGCTGACGCGCAACAAACGTTACGTACCATGCGGCCGCGTGCCCATTCTGGCTTTGTTGGACCTTGTGGCCGTGGTGCCCAGCATCACTGTGATGTACCAAGAGGATTGGGGTGGGCAAGTTGAGGCTGGTGGTACGGTTGACGGAGCGAGCGAGGGCGACGTAGCGTTTGCGGCGATTCTGAGGGCATTTGGTCTGGGAGAAGCCACCGCAAGCGAGGCCCCAATCATCGACGCGCCGCCCATGATTCCAGTTCTAGATTCGAAAGACATTGTCGGGAAGCAAAGGGCTGCGAAGGACGCAGGGCGCCGCAAGTGGGCAGCGGCGCGTTGGATGGTGGGGCGCAAGATGCTGCAAGAGTACGAGCGGCACGTCGAGCCGTTCTTGGCCGCGGGTGCCCGGACACGTCAGGTTTTTGTGCAAGTGGCCCTCGATCTCTTTCCCGACAAGGCGCCATTGATTGAGGAAGCCCTGGTCGAGATGCCTCTGGGGACGCCCGAGGCCATTGAAGGCTGGATGCGACAGACTGGCGAAGATGTATGGCCTTTCCTATCCTACGAAATATTGACCGACAAACGGTACAAAGAATGGCTGTTCTCGCAACTGGCCGTACAACGCGGCCTGCCCGAAGAGCTGTTACGGCCTGTTCGGGGAGCGCGGCCGCGCCGTGTCGTAGTGGTACGTGGCGCCTTTGGTCTGCTGTGGGGACAGGCCAACTCGGTGCGACGGATCTCAAGGCCGGCCATGCTGGCCGATGCCAAGCCAAAGAAGCTGCCATGGAAGTGGGCAGATGCCCGGCTGTACTCGTGGCGCGACTGGCCCATACAGATCAGCGCGAGTGCAACACAGGCTGATCGTGCCCTTCAGGCTTGGCTCGCTTGGGCGGCCAGAGAGTGCTCCATTCCTACCAATGCCTCGCTGCTGACCTTGGCAATGCGGGTCTACTTGGCGGGTACGGTGGCCGGCGACCGTGTGGCCCTCGAGCTGCTGTGCAAGCAACCGGGCGTCCTCGATGCGCTTCGGTCGTTGGCGAGTGTGCCCAAGTCGGCATCGCTAAGCAAGGCGTTCGACATGATCATGGCGGCGCCTTTGGACACAAGAGTCACTTGGCTTGTTGCTGCATTTGCAAACTTGCCTTACAACGATCTGCATCTGAGCTTGTGGGCGCGCTTGACGGGCGTTACTGTCATGATCGTTTCAAACGTGGACTATGGCAAAAAGGATGCGAATGTGCCGTTGCAGTGTGCGGACTTCAAGGCGGACGATGTGATCGAGGTGTGCGCCACGGGCTCAAGTGGACTTAGTGACCCTATGGGCCCTAGTAGCTCTGCTCAACCAAAGGTGGCCCGCGGCTCGACAAAGGACCTGATCTCATGTGCTGTACTTCTGTGCAATGAGGAATGGACTCGCGAGGACGTATGGCGTCGGCCCTTTGTGTTCCTGTACAAAGAAGTGGCTTCTGTGGCCACGGCACCCCCGGCAAGCGCTCTGGGGTACGCGCCCATTGGCCAAGGGCTGTGGACCAGCTTGCGTCATGCGCCGGCGGACCTTCAGCATGTGGCGTGTTGCTTGTGGAAGCATGCGGCTTGGCGGCGGGCTCACTGAGATCCATGCTTAGAAGTGCTTTTTTGTAGAGCAGAAGTAGGGTGCTGAAAGGCAAATAACATGGGCAACCCCACGTTGCTGTTGTACTTGGTGACGGCCTTGGTGCTGGCGGCCATCGGGTACTATGCCTTCCGGCCTGTGCCACAAATGTCAGAGCACTATGCCGAAGAGGCGACCATCATTCCGCCAGTGGAGGTACCGGTCGACTTGAACCCGTTCACCTGCAATGCCGAGGGCGTGTGCTTTCGTAGCGACAGTCCCACCCATGTGGAGGTGGCCTCGAAGGATCCGAAGAAGCGTTTCAAGGTGCATGCGGGCGTGGATATGATGGCGCCGCTGACGATCAATGGCAACGTGGTGGCCACGGCGGCCGACGTCGAGAAGGTGCGCTTTCCGGGGCCGAAGGGCGATAAGGGCGATCCTGGTAATGACGGCGTCGGTTTGCCCGGGCCTGCAGGAAGAGACGGCATTGATGCCGTGGGGTTGCCGGGGCCTCAGGGGCCCTCGGGGAAAGACGCTGTTGGTTTGCCCGGAAAGGACGGAATGGACGGAATGGACGGGAAGGACGGGAAGGACGGCGCCGATGGAAAGAATGGTGCCAACTTTGCCCCGGCTGTCATGCAAGAGGGCGTCAAAACAAATAAGCTACAGCTTGGCAACAAGTTCCTGTTGTCGGGGGTCGGCGATGCCCACGCAAACGACGACTGGTTGCGCATGTTCGACAAGGACGGCAAGGGCTACAATGGCGGCTTTGCGGCGGGGCGGCTGTGGACGCCGAGTCTCTACTCCAACAGTGCGGGGACGAACTTTATGGGCGGCACTTCTGCCCACAATCCCAACAAGTGGGGGACGCATCTGCCGTGGCACGGTGACAACAAGAACTACATTCGCGGCGACACCGAGATGCGGGGCAACACGAACAACATTGGTAGTTTGGCGGTCGGTGGCGCCATTGTAACAAACCACGTTGCTGGTGACCCCGCACGCCAATCCGGGCGCCTGCACGTTGCAAGTGGTGAACGTCTCTATCTGCTGCCCAAAGACGGTGTCATTGTCGGAAAGGAATGGGGTGGCAACGGCAATCTGTCGGTGCAAGGTCAGCTTTGCGTAGGAAGTACATGCATTACGGATGCAGATATGAAGCGGATGAGTGGAAAAGGAGCCAACATCATTGACATTGCTGAGAACGACTACCGCCTTCTCGACAACTTGACCGACGTCCATCGGATCACAGTCAACAACACGCAGTTTATCACGGTGCCCACAAAAATGACGGCGGGCGTGTATGAGGTCACCATCTTCGCCGATGGCGGAGACAACCTCGATCCCCATCTGTACCCCATGAACACGACGGTGCGAACCGGCGACATACACGTCAGTTACACGTACACCGACGGGAACAATAACAAGCGCAGCAACAACTTTGCACACAACATGTTCTGGTGGGACAACTATGGTGGTGGTGCGGGAAGCCACGGCATGGTCAAGTTTACGATCTACAACTTGAGTGGCATGTACAAGCGTGTCTTGGTGGAGATGGGCGACACGGCGGGTGCAGGCACGGCACACGGTGTGTGGTACAAAACGGACAACTGGGACTGGATCGGGAGGTTCCGTCTCATGGTGGGCGGAACAACCTCTCGGCAGGTGGCGCTTGTGAAGAAGATTGTGTAATCTTTGTTGCAAAAAAGAAGTCGGTTACTTGGGCATTTGCGTGTGCGTCGTTATTTTTCCCTCAGAACCCAACCTCGGGCACCCCAAATGCGTTCCCAATCGGCTGCTTGTAAGCCGGCTTGTACTTGAACTCCAGAGCCGATATGGCGCACGGGTCGGAGTTGTGCTCCTCGTGGTCGTGCTCACGCTCATGCTCCCCGTCCGACTCCTCCGCATCACCTTCGGTCTCCTTGATCGTCTTGAGCTGATGCCGCACATTCTTGAGCATCCCCATGTACGCGTCCTCGTCCAGCAGGATCTCGCAGTCGCCCGTGCCGCAGGGTGGCAGCTGGCCCAGCATGATCGTGGAGGACACGCCGTTCACGCGATCGTAGTCGCTGAAGACGCTGGCGTTGATGAGCATGTCCGTGGTCTCCTCGAAGCTCGACTTGGCAAGGGGGCCGACGTCGCCGCGGTTGATGCCGTGCCGGTCGATGGGCATCAGCGTACCGCGGTGCGTCATGGTATCGATCAGCAGCGAGAGGTGGCGGAAGTTGACCGACGACTCGCGGATGACGTCCATGATCTCAAAGTGCAGGCTGTTGCGCGCGGCCTCGATGCCCAGGACGGCGTTGATCTCGCGTGGGTCGTTTGTAATGGTGCGCGTCGCGTCCACGTTGGGGTTCGCCAGGATCTCGGCGAAATTGCTGCCGTCCGTGTCCAGTACCCACTCGCTGCGCTTCTCGAAGGCTTGGCTGGCCGCGTTGTAGTTCTCGCTGTTCTTGACGTGCATCGACACCTTGCGAATGCGCTCGACGCCCTTGGTCGGCTTGTGCGTCAGCGTCTGCTCCAGGGCCTTGAGCGCCGCGACGTGGTCCTCGATCGGCTTGTCGTTCTCTTGAATCAGTTTGATACGCATGACCAGCTCGGACGCGTTGTCGTCGCTGAAGAGGCAGCGGATGTGCGGGTTGCCGGCGATGATGCGGAGGTAGAGCTCCGTCATGGTGAGACGCGCCGCGTGCAGCTTGGCGCGGTCGATGGTCATGCGCAGGACCCAGGGCGTCGTCGGGCCGTCGGCGCTCGGGCAGATGTCCTCAAAGGCGCGGTATATATCGAGAAAGCGCTGGTCCTCGGTGAGCGTCGTGTCGAAGGCGTCGTCGGCCATGGGATCAAAGAAGATCTCGGTGGACGCGATGATGTCCTCGAGGCGCGTCGTCTCGAGGGAGCGCAGCACCTGCATGGCGCGCTCCTTGGCCTCGCGAACACGTGGGTCCGCATGCACGCCCTCTTCGTCGGTCTCGGTCGGGTTGGTGACAGTACCGACGTCGGACTTGAGGTAGATCAGATGGCTCGGCTTCTTGATGTTCTTGCTGACCGAGAGGAGCTCGTTGATGCGGGGCACGCCGCTGGTGGCCTTGACGGCCGCGGCGGTACCGGACACGTGGAAGGAGTCGAGCGTCAGCTGCGACAGCGGCTCGCCCACGCTCTGGGCTGCAATGATGCCGACCATCTCGCCGGGCGCAGCAATGGCCTCCGCAAAGTAGCGGCGGACCTCCGAGAGTACCCAGGTGAAGGTGTCCTTCTTCATGTGGTACTTGAAGAGCAGCGGCTTGGGCGACAGGTAGACGCGCGTGAGCAGCTCGAGGTAGAAGGTGCCCTGGCCCGGCTGGATGAGGAGGTCCTTGATGATGCCGTCGATGCCATCGAGGATGACCGTGGGCGTCAGGTCCGTGGGGAGATCGGCGATGCCGACGGCCTTGGCGCGCTCGTGGGCCGTCTTGATGATGCGCTCGAACGGGATGGGGTAGTAGACCTTGTTGTTTTTCTCGCCGCGGAAGACCTTCTCGATCAGGTACGAGCGGTCCTCCAGCAGCTTTTCGAAGTGAGCGGTGGCCCTGGCGGCCCAGGCGCCCTCGGTGCGCATGGCGTCCATGGCCTCGGACGTGAGGTGGATGTCGAGCGGATCCCGCGTGCGCAGGTGGTAGTCGGCGTCGATGTCGAAGACGTTCTTGTCGATCGTCGGCACCAGCTGCTTCTCGATCTTGGTGCCCTCCATGCCGTCCTCGCCATAGATGAATTGTACCACGGAGCCAGCCGCGTTGCGGACGGTTTGGTCGTAATAGATTTTTGCGTCCTCCATCGCTTTTATGAGACGACGCTGTATATAACCTGTTGAACTAGTATCTCTCAGATTCCAGCCGCAACTGGTGCCAAAGTTTAGCGTTTTTGGAACAGTTACGTCATACAGCTTGGGATACTTCGCGATGTCCACCTTGGTAATCGCAACAATCTTGTCCATAACGACATCGTTATGGTAAGGGTAGTTGCAGTGATTCTCGGTGAACCTCGCAGTGCGCAGGGATTCCTTCTTGTGGTCCATCACCAACTCAATCTCATCAGCGAATATGCGACCCCACTGGGCACGAATATCGATCGTGTGCGACGGCTTGATGTTTTCGGTACCAAGGTTGTTCTTCTTTTGTTGTGTGGTAGTAATCTTTCCGAACATGCCAAGGCGCGAGCACAACATCGCAATGCCTTCCGTGAGACGTCGAGACGTTGAGCCCGCCGACACAGAGGTCTTGTCGATGGTGCCATCTCCCGTGAAGTAGCCGCTGATAAGTCCCTTGATGAACTCCAAGGGTGCAACAAACGCCACGTCCGGTACGTACTTGTTGTGAGCAAGTGAGCCTGCAAACGTGCGAAGGAACCGACCAAGCAGGGCAGAGTATCCATCCACCGAGTACGAGAAACCGCCTTTGTAGTCATGGTGCGCCTCTTTATGTTGCACGATCACCTCGTTGGTAATGTTGTGCTTGTTGAACCAGTTCTTAATAACCGTCTGAACACCCGGGTCCTCCTTGGCGATGGACACCTTATGCTTATCCGTGCATCCATCCGCAATGTACAGCCCAATGAACAGACCGTTCTCATGGTTCAGCTCGAACTTGTCGGGGATGCGCGCCGTCTCGCGACTAGCGTGGAACGGGTAGATGCAGCCGTCGTGGATGTTCTCGTTGTTCGAGCGCACGATCGCACGTTGCAGCTTGGCCTTGCTCGAGTACGGCAGCGTGAACGTCACGCCGTTGTTGGCCTCCCACCAGCCCCGCGGAATGTGGAACCGATCGCCTTGGGCAGCCTTCATGAGAGCAACCGCCCGATTGTACTCCGTGCCGTGCAGGTACTGCGTCTTCGGGAAGTACTGCGTCATGTCCACGTACGCCACCTCCACGGGCGGCGCCGGCAGATTCATGGTCATAGGCACGAATGCGCCAACCTCCACGTCGCTGGTAAACATCTTGAGGAACTGCTTGGAGTCCTCCTGCCAGACCAGCAGCGTCTCGGAGTCGGCCACCATGAGCTCGCGTCCGCCCTGCGTCTTGACCTTGTAGACCGCCTTGCCCACGTCGTGGCGCGTCACGGCCGTCAGCTCGCCCCACGTCATGTTGCCGTCGTCATCCATCGTAGGAATGTAGACCGGCTTGGTGAGCTGCAGCAGCTCCATGTTGCGGTCCTCGGGGTAATGCTTGATGCGCTCCGCATCCGCTGCAAGGTGCGCATCGACCCAATCGCCGATCTTGACATATTTTGAAATACCGTCCTCAATGATGACCAGAGTGGTCTCACTTGTGACGCTCTTCACCGCGGTGTCTATTAAACCTTCACGTCCACCCATCGCGTGGAAGAACATCTCAGACGGCGTCAGCCCACCAATGAACGAACTCTCCACGAAGCCGCGCGCCTCGGGGCCGTCGTCGTACTTGCAGTAGTGCGGCAACGTGCGGTCCGTGAAGCCGTACGCAACGCGCTTGCCGTCCACGTTCTGCTGGCCCACGGCCGCGATCATCTGCGACACATTGAGGTCCTTGCCCTTCGAGCCCGCCTTGACCATGTTGATCAAGCGGTTGACGCGGTCGTCGATTGTCTTCATGCCGATGGCGCCCGCCTTCTTCATGCTGTCGTTCAAGATGTTGATGATCTCGCGCTCGAAGTACTCTTGGTTGTTGAACATCGACGTGTTCTCCATGCGGCCGCGACGCACGTCGTCCAGGCGCTTATAGGCCTCGTCCTTCATGGTGCTGATGACGTCCTTGAGCTCCGCGTTGATGTCGTCGCTGACCGCCAGGTCGCTGATGCCGACGCTGAAGCCGGCCGTCATGAGCCAGCGACAGATGAGACGCTGCAGGTTGTCCATGAAGCGCCGCGCCTCGAAGGGCCCGTAGTCGTGGAAGATCACCGGGATGATGCCGTGCGACATGGCGTTGTAGACGTCTTTGTCGATGAAGCCCTCGATCAGCTCGGAGTCCTTGATGATCACCTTCTCCTTCGACTTGTTCGTCGTCGAGATGTAGAAGGCTGGGGGCAGGATGGCCGAGAAGGCCTGCCGGCCCGTGTAAGAGTGATGCGTGCCCCCGGGCGTCGAGAGGGCGCCGGTAAAGTAGGAGTTCACCATTTGCAGATTAGCAAAGGCCTTTTCGTGAATGCGCGTGTGCGCCTTGGTGATGCGGTACGAACCCACCATCGTATCTTGAATGATCTCGATGATGGGCTTGGCGTCCTTGGGGGTGAGGACGTGGTACGGCACACTCGCGAAGTCCATGAGCTCGCTCATGGTTTGGATCGATTGACCCGCGTGGAGGTTCATCTCCGTGATTAATCCCCATTTGTCCCGCCCCCACCCGATGCCCTAATGTAGGCAACGAGCAGGGGCGTTTCAAACGAGAACTAGTAAGACCCACACTTTCGTTGTGGGACTGGAATACACCTTAAGCCGCCTCAGGTTGGCTAAACCTTCATGGGCGACCGACGACCGTCTACTCTCTGAACCTTCCCCCTACCCTTGCCATGGCGGGTGTTCGGGGGCTTGGCTGCGGATTGTCCAATCCGTTTGGGTTGTTACCACTGTTCTGTTTTGGTTCGGTTTGTTCCCACAGAACATTACCCACGCCATTACGCGTGGTGGCTGCGACCGCCTTTCGACGGTCCGCCGGTACCAAACGGCTCTAAGGAGTTTCCCGCAGTTTGGACGTCTTGCAGCGCGAAGAGCCATCGCTCCCGTTGCCACTAGATGGTTATATGAGTGAGTGCACATCCACACTCACCGTCGACACTTCCACTGTTTTCCTTGCTAAGTGTTGTCGACAACTTAGCAAGCAGCCACCTGTTGGGGACAAGATTGAACCTGTTTATCCCCGTCGAAGTCTGCGTTGTAGCACGTGCACGCAAGTACACCGAGCCGAAACGTCTGATGCGGCATCACTTTTACGCGATGGCACATCATGCTCATCTTGTGCAGCGACGGCTGCCGATTGAAGAGGACGTAGTCGCCATCGCGCAGATGACGGTCCACCGTGTCGCCGACCTTGAGGTTCTCCGCAATCGACTCGCGGCTCGCCTCGAAGCGCAACGTGAACGTCTTGCCCTGCTCGGCGCTACGCACGTACTTGGCGCCCGGCCACTTGTCCGGCCCATTGCGCACCAGCGCCCGCAGCTCGTCGATGTTGTAGACATTCACCGTCTCCGGGAACGACAGCTGAATCGCGACCTTGTAGGGCACGCCCAGCTCGTCCAGGCTGATGTACGGATCGGGCGTGATGACCGAACGCGCCGACTGGTCCACGCGCTTGCCGTTCAGGTTGCCACGGATGCGACCTTCCTTCTTCTTCAGACGATCGCTGATGCTCTTCAGCTTGCGGCCGTTGCGCTGCTGCGCCTGGGGCAGGCCCGGGATCTGGTTGTTGATGAACGTGGCCACGTGGTACTGCAGCACCATGGTCGTAAGACGCAGGTACTCCTCCGTGACGGCGCCCCTCTCGATGCGCTGCTTCAGCTGGTTGTTGACCTTGATGATGTCGCTGAGTTTGTGGGTCAGGTCGTCCTCACGACGCTGGCCGTTTTCTTCGATGATGCTCGGGCGCACGGCCGGCGGCGGCACCGGCAGCACCGTGCAGATCATCCACTCCGGACGGTTCCACTTGGGGTTGAAGCCAATGGACTCCATGTCCTCCTCCGTGATGCGCGCAAAGATGCGCAGCACGTCGTCCGCCGAGTACTCCTTCTTGACCGGCTCCGACTCCTTGTCCTTGGCATCGCGCCACTCGTACACGATCTTCAGGGCGCCGTCCTTCACAGAGCGCGTCGGCACCGGCGCACCGCAACCGGGCCGCAGGTTCTCCTCGCGGCCGTCCATGTCGTCGCCGCACTTCTTGATGCGCGTATTGGCACAGAGCGTGGCCATGGCGTCGTGACGCTTGGCCAGGTTCTTGATGCCGCTGATGCGCACGGCCTCCTCGTGCAGCTCCTTCAACGTGCTCTCGGGCGATACCAGGACGCGCGAGCACCGATGGCAGATGCACTTGAGGCACTTCTTGACGTGCTCGAAGAACATGGCGTTGAAGACGGGACGTGCCATCTTCAGGTGGCCAAAGTGACCGACGCACTGCGAGTTCTTCATCTGGCATGTGTCGCACAACCGGTTGTGCTCGAGCACGCCCATGCGCGGATCGAACAGGCCGCCCACCACCGGCACATTGCCGCTGTACGTGTCCGTCCGCGTCACCTCCACCACCGATCGACGCTCTATCTCATCCGGGCTCAGCACACTGAACTGGATTCCACGTACCACGTCGATGTCTTGATCATAGCTTAGCTCCTTGTATATCGACATACCGAAGGATTAACGAAGTTTCTGACCGAACAGCAACACTCAGCGACACCAGACGAGTTCTGGTGTGGCCAGATCTCTCAGGTCCGCTAGGTCCTGTTTATGCTCGATATTTTTAAATGGAGATAGACCTGTTCCATTTTTGCGGTCGGAAAAAAGGATGTCTCAGAGTAACCTCTAGCCCAAGAAGCGAGGTGTGCTGGCCCGAAGCCCGGAGTCGAAGCCGAAGCCGAAGACATGGATCCTGTAACAACCAGTAATCGGCCACAACGTTTACCTCGTCCCAGACGTGCATGCACAACGAAGACGCCACCTACGTCTCGGGCAACGTCAGGCACGTCGGGCACGTCGGGCACATCGGCTACTGCGTCCGTCACGTCTCCTTCCGTCACGTCTCCTTCCGTCACGTCCCCCGAGTTCACTGTAGACTCTGATACGAAGTCTGATACGAAGTCTGATACGAAGTCTGATACGAAGTCTGATACGAAGTCTGATACGAAGTCTGATACGGAGTCCGAGGGTGAGACCATTGGGAGCAGCAGCGAGTGGTCTACTGACGCGGAGGACTCCGACTCGAACGACAGCATGGGTGACTTTATCGTAGAGGACCCGAGTACAGAGGAGGACGATTCTGACGACGAGGACGGTGAAGACGAAGCTACAGAGGATGCCGATGAGGACTTGGAGGATGCGGATGAAGACCTTGACTTGGAGGAAGCTTGCTCCGAAGACGCAGATGACGCACCCAACGTGCCCAAGCTCGGCCGTGGTTACAGGATGACCGGACGCGGTGGTGGTCTGAGACGTATGGCGGCTCGATACGCTAAGCGAAAGCGCATGCAAGCCATCGATGACTCTGATGCTGACGCTGACTCTGATGCTGACGCTAACTCAGACTCAGACTCGAACGCAAACGACGCAAAAGGCACCACAAACCCCCACTACCCCGGAGGGCACCACACCAAGGAGGACAAGCGGTACTTCAAGACGCTGGCGCCCGCCGACCAAGCTCGACTCAAGAGCCTCGAGACGTCGATCATGACCTCCGGCAACAATGCAGGCCCCGAAGCCCCGACGCGCTTCAAGATCCTACAGTCACCATGCACGTCTGAGACCAAGCACGTTCTGCTGCGCAAGCTCGACATGCTGAATAAGATGTCCGAGGACTCCGGCGAGTACCACAAGTATTATTCATGGATGCAGTCGGCCATGCGGCTTCCTTTGGGCGTTTACGTGCAGCAGCCTGTACGTCGCGAGGACGGCATCGAGGCAGTGCGGGCCTTTCTGTGCGATGCCCGCGAACGTCTCGATGCGGCGATCTACGGCCACGTCGAGAGCAAGGACCACGTCATGCGTATGCTCGCCCAATGGGTCTCCAACCCGCACTCGCGTGGCCACGTCATCGGCATCCAAGGACCTCCGGGCGCCGGCAAGACGTCGCTCGCCAAGGCCGTCGCCGACATCCTCCACCTCAAGTACAACCTCATCCCGCTTGGCGGCGCCAACGACGGCGCCTACCTGGACGGACATGCCATCACGTACGAGGCGGCCGTTCATGGACGCATCGCACAGGCACTCATGGACTCCAAGAGCGCCAACCCACTCATTCTCTTTGACGAGTTATGCAAGTGCTCGGCGACGTCCAAGGGCGAGGAGGTCATCAACGTCCTCATGCGCATCAGCGACAGCAGCCAGAACGATACGTTTGTGGACAAGTACTTTGCCGACATAACCCTCGATCTCAGCCGGGTCGTCATGGTCTTCTCATTCAACAACGAGGAGCTCGTGAGCCCCATTCTCCTGGATCGTATGACGGTCATACGCGTCAAGGGGTACAGCGTGGCCGACAAGGTCGTCATTGCACAGAGGCATCTGGTGCCTGTCCTGCTGAAGGAGCACGGTATGGAGGCAGCCGACGTGGTCTTCACGCCCGACGTCATCGCGTCCATCGTAAGCCGCGTCCCGACCGAAGAAGGCGTACGCAACCTGCGACGTGGCCTCGAGGCGGTCATCTCGAACACAAACATGCTGCAGTACCTCGGGAGCCAGGACCACGACGTGACGTTGCCTTTCACGGTGACCGAGGCATTCGTTCAGGCGTACGTAAAAAGAAGGGCGGAGGACGTGGGGCCCTCGAGCATGTACGTGTAAGCGCACGTGTAAGCGCTCGTTTGACGGGGGTGCATTCTGTAATCTCGCTTACTTGTAACATACAACGACGGTGACGCAAAATACAACGATGGACAAAAACAAAGCCAAACGCATGGCGCTCTTTCTCATTGGGTGCATGGGGACGCGCTTGGCCTTGGTGTGGCTGGCCTATGCGTTCCCTGCCCTTTTGCCCTTCATGGGTGCCCTTGCGATCCTTCCCGCCGTCGGCTTCTTCGTCATTTACTTCGGCGGCTTGCGCAAAACAGGCGCCGAGGTCTTTGGCGATCGCATTTGGTGGAACGACCTCAGGCCCGTGCATGGCCTCTTGTACACGTTGTTTGCCGTCATGGCGCTGAGTCGGCATTCGCAAGCATGGGTCGTGTTGCTCGTCGACGTCGCCATTGGCTTTACGGCATTTGTTGCACACCATTTGAGGTAAGGGTCAATAGTCCATCCCGTAATCGAAGGGCATGCCTGCATTGCGTCCACAAGGCATCTCTGATTGGCTTCGCGCAAGCATCCACAACGTGATTGCAAGAAGCGAGCCCAGCACGGTCAGTACGGCGTTCTCAATAGTCGATGTTTTGTCTACGTCAGCATCGGCAGGGTCGTTATTGGCGTCGTCAGCGTCCTCAACAGACTCCACGTCGCCCTTTATTTGTTGGTACGCGTGTAAGTCAGCTGCACCCATTGCTATTGGTTTTACTTCAGGCTCCTGTCTTTAACAACACAACACTTTAAATGGCTATCGCCACCACGAGTGGCACAATAAAGTAGTGTGCCCGACGTGGCAGATGGCACGCAAAGGTCCGAGCGTACCAACGATTTCCGTACTTGAAGGCCAAGACGCGCTGGCGATCTTCACGCGCCATGTGGCCCGGCCGCACTTTGTCCCAGAACACACGTCGGACGTCGGGCCACACGTCGGCTGCAAGCCACGCTTGACCTAGGATCTTCGAGAACACGGACACCAGTTGTGCAGCAAGAAGCATCTGGTCGGCCAAGGGCGCCACAAGTACGACCGCCGGGGGTGCAACGTGGCGCGTCAAGACCAGCACAAAGGCGGCCACGTAGGTCCCGAGCTCCCCAGTCGTCGAGATCAGCTCGACCAGGTGCGTCTTATTGCGATTGAAGGGCATGAGGCCCAGAATGGCCGCCAGGTGCACCATCGTGACCATGAGCAACAGAGTCACCTGGGGCAAGCTGCCTTGAACGGGCGCATCTTGGAACCCACCGAGCAGCAAGATGACCAAGACGTTCTTCACGTGATCGTAAGGCGTAAAGAAGAGACGTATGCGTGCGCTCCATGATGCCAACTCAGTGCACACCGGGACCGAAGCTTTGAATACGCGGTCGCTCGGGTCCCACACAGCCCCAACGTCGGCCCAGGCAAAGGTACGGCCACGTAGCGTCTTGAACAACATGTTGTACTTGTCGAGAAAGGGGGCATTGCCTCGCCACGTGCCCTTTTGATAGGGCGTGAGGTAGAGGCCGTGTTTGTGCCGTAGGATGGGCTTGGCCATAAGGGCTCGCCGACTACGGTCCCTTTGCTGGAGGACGTCCTTGCGGTTCAATATATCTAGGCGGTCAAGGCGGTCAAGGCGATCAAGGCGGTCCATACACAGCTGATTGCCCCGGCCCTCTTGGGGCACCGTACGCCTAACGAACTGCACGACGCTGCTCGAGTTGTAGATGTGCTTGAAGATGTGGACACACGCAAAGGCAATGATCGGTAAGGGAATAGATATCAGATAGGCCAAGCAAATGCCGATGCCCCTCAAGTCGCCTGAGTTAGTGACAGCCAAGATGCGTGCAGCCGCCGACGCAAACGGGTTCAGCAGCATGAAGGCCACTGTGAGCGGGAGCTGGGGCGAGTCGAGCAGTCCCTTGGGGCGCCATTGCGGCTTGAACTTGGCAAGGGCATGGACGATGCATGTATGCAAGATGAGGATCGGGAGGAGAATGGTACCTGTCCAGAAGGCTAGGCGCTCGGCTTGGGAAAAGGCGCTGGTGCCTTCGGCTTCAAGGAGCCGCCGTCTGCCACCCTTGCCAGGTATCGCAATATTGCCGACCGTCCAATCCATGGCACCTGTGACCCCTGCAAATGCCGACTTTCCCGTCCCGCCCAATTGCATTTTGGCCTTACACGCCATGACCTGAACGGGCCCTATGATCGCCACAAGGCCGCCACCCCCTGCACCTGCACCTGCGCCACCCACGGCGCCACCTGCAGCACCACCCACGGCGCCACCCACAGCACCGGCCACTGCTCCCGCGACTGCACCGGCAACCACGGCCGACACGGTGCTCGATAGGGCCTGAATGGCGGCTACCGACAAAGCACTTTCCATATTGATTTCGGGAGGAGGGGGTGGTGGGGATGGAATTGGTGGAGCTGGAGGAGCGGGTGACGGAGGCGATGGATTTGGTGGTGGTGGTGGTGGTGGTGGCGGTGGTGG
>Ga0208966_1000003_pt1 | contig 113953 bp, 180 predicted proteins | sample GreLakmeHU45MSRF_FD_187701 | JGI IMG/M metagenome (GOLD analysis project Ga0208966, IMG submission 187701) | Freshwater lentic microbial communities from great Laurentian Lakes, MI, USA - Great Lakes metaG HU45MSRF (SPAdes) | ecosystem: Environmental > Aquatic > Freshwater > Lake | place...
ACCATGCCGAGAAGCGTGAGAATGTGTGGGCTGGAAATAATAATCAAGTTTTCGCTATTCGCTATCGCCCTACTGGAAGCCTAAATGATAATTGGGCTACTGTTTCTGTTAGAACGGAGGATTAAAATGAATGACTACTTAAATTACCAAGATGAAATTTATTCCGAATTAGTTTCTGAATTTGGAAATCAAATTACAAGCGCATGGCATGACGCCGTCGTATCAGAATTAAAAAACTGAAATCACAAATTAAAATGTGAGGTAAATCACACCGACACTACGGCGTGTCGGCTTGACAAGCCCGCATAGCTGCGGGGTCGGGCGTGTCGTTAAGACACGCATAAAAAATCTCCCGAATTCGGGCGTGTCGCATGTGAGTTTTATCACACAAATTGAGCGTCTCATTATTTGGAATTACTGGAAAGTAATATGCAAAATGTCGGTGGGGTAGGCTATAATGGCGGTATAACGAAAGGAAGTGGCTAACAATGGCTAACTTATACACAATACAAGATTTACTAATTGGCAAATCTTATCGCTCTAACTCTTTGCGTGGTGAAATTATCTCCGCAGATAAATCAGATGTCTGGTATGAAAATGCCGAAAGTTATTTGGTTCAAATTAAATCCGATACTGGTAGATATACTTACCGAACAATAGCGGTTAAGGTAGGTGAATAGTAATGGGATACATTGAAATATTCACCATGAATTCTGAGGGTGCGGGGTGGCTTGACCTCTCCGATATTCCCGCAGAAACTTTATTGGAATTGGAAATCGGCTTATTTAATGAGGGGGCTCTTTAATGAACCTAGACGAATTCAAGGCGCATGTGTTAGCAACACGCCAAGCAAGCAAGGCGGAAGCCTTGTCGGTGCTGTCTGCTACAATTACAATTCAAACAAACGAAAGGGAAAACCTAAATGGGTAAAATGAAAGAATTATTTACCGAAATCATAAATTGCGATTTATGTAATGGTAAGGGCTGGCTATTTGCTGGCAACGCTATTGACTACGATGTCGAGTCTTGCGAATGTAATCCTAAAGAATTAGAGGTCAATTACTAATGGAAATTTTTATTTGCGACAATTGCTCAACACTTGCCACCTTGTCGGTGGTAGGTGATACAATAACTATAAATAAATGCCAATGCTCAACTAACGAAAGGGAAACTAATGTATAGACTAGACACTTACTATGACGGCAATTTGGAATACACATTTCAATTTGCTGACCCATTACAAGCCTTTGAGGCTTTCGCAAAATGTTATGATGTTGGGTTCGCTAAAGAATTAGCAACATATAATTTATCTATGCCTACTGGCAAAATGTATACTAAAAACTTTAATAGAATTGGTTTGGTATCCGCAAAATGATGACTAGAAAAGATTATATTGCTACCGCTGAAATATTAAAATATATTAGCGACAAAACGCACCCTGCTGTTTTTAGTAAAACTGTTCACGATTTCGCAGAAATGTTTGCGAAAGATAATGAGCGATTTGATGTAAGCAGATTTCATAAGGCGAGTGGGTATCGTGTTCCTAACTTCTCTTCAAAATAAAGTAAAACGAATTCAAGAATTGCGCCGCAGTAATGCGGCGCAACCTGTTCGTAATAAAAAAAAATATACACGCAAAATTAAACATAAAAAATCTGATCTAATATAATTTCGGGCGTGTCGCAGCTTGCAACGCAGTCGGGCGTGTCGCCCGCCCGTATGGGTGCGGGGTCGGGCGTGTCGTTACGGATGTGATTAAAAACACCCTAGAAACTAGGGTGTGTTGCACAAATTGTCGGTGTGGTATGGTAAAATACTCTTATCCAACAACGAAAGGTAAATATGAAAACAGTAGAACACTCTCTTAGATTTATTACAGAGTTAGATGAAACCAACCCAACCGCACAACGATTACTAGAATTAGATAAAGATATGCAGGCGCAATTATTGGAAGGCATGCTACACACTTTACTCGTTCCCGATATTATGCCACTTATAGATACACTTAACTCAGGCAATTCTTATGCAAGACTAAAGGTTGTAAAATAATGTTATCTACTGCATTAGATTTATTGTCCGCAACCAAAGATAGTATGTTTGATGAGGATATACTAGGCTTGGCTGGTGAATTGCACGAACGCAGAAACGAACTACCTGATGAGATGTTTGCTAAATACTTATTTATGTATTCATCTGCCCTATCTGCTAAAGTGGCGGATAGCATAACTAAGGTATTGCTAACAAAGGCAGAAATGTCAGCGCTATGCGATACAATAAACGAAATGGACGACCTAACTGAAACTATCCTAGAGGAGGATAATAATGGGAAGTAATCTCGCAACAGAATTAGCTGATGGTCTATTAGACCTAGACCTAGAAACACAAATAGGAATACACCTTAGGGGCAATCACTATCCACCCGTTCCCGCTTCTATGATCCAACCTTGTATAGATGCTATTGACGCATATCATGATGAGGACTATAACAGAAAGATATCGCTACCCGAAGGAGTGTCCTGGAGGGGTATGATTAAAGCACCTGCTTGTGCTATTGTGGATGCCCACCACTTAAGCGCTTGGCTACCTGAAACAGAATTGTGAGATAACTCACAGGGCTACCTACTACAAAATGTCGGTGGTAGGTAGTATAATAAGACCCTAAACAGAAAGGAAGCAAATGACTATAAATGGATATACCTATAAGGTTGGCGATTTATTCACCACCCTAAAGTCAAGAAAGACAGGAATAATTAAAGAGATTATTCCGCAAGCATCTGGCTCGGTGCGTGTGCTAATAGAAATGCCAACGAAAGAAACACGCTGGACTAGCGTGTCTGCTAAATCACTATCTAACTAAGTATAATGCGGATACTGCTTGTCGGTGGTATCCGCTATAATAAACCCACCTAACGAAAGGAAATACAAATGGCAAGAGGCGGTAAAGCAATACAGGTAAAGATACCTACTGCTAAGGTTATCAAAGCCTTAGAAACAAAGTTAGCACAGACTAAGGCTAACTACGCAAAGCAAGACGAGAACGAGGCTAAGTATCAAAAAAAGAAAGAGGCTTGGCAAAAAGAAATCGGCAAGTGGGCTATTGCTAATTTCTCAAAGTCTGAAAACTTACGCACCAACTATCGTGCCTACAACAAAACTCTAAATGTTGATTTTGATATTACAACAGATGGAAAAGATTTTCCTACTGAGCCTGAAAAGGACTATGAGGAAATCCACCGCCACACTTACAATGAGATGTGCGATGAAATGGATAATGCTATCCGTATTCTCAAAATGACGGAAGATGAAGTGGTCAATACTTCTACTTACAACGCTATCGCAAGATACTTGTAAATCTTTGGGGGGCAGAACTAAAGTCCTGAACCCAAACAACCTGAGCATGTTGCCAAACTGCTCAACTATATGTTATACTTTCTATCCCTACTAACAAAGGAAAAAAATGTCAAATAGATTTCGCATAGAAATATATGACGAAAACAAAGCAAATGATTTAACTATTTATTCTGAGCAAGGCGTTGATCAAGAAAACTTTAGACAAATGGTTTTTTCTTACTTACCAAAGTTTCAGGGTAATGTTAAAGCATATGTATATGATGAATTAAATAAAAGAAAAACAGTAGCGCTATATTACCCAGTAGATTCTAGAATTATGGTAAGGCCTGCTAAATAAATAAAGCTTGGGGCGGTAACCTACAATCCCGCCCCATTTCCCTTTTGTCCGATTTGTCCGCCCGCAGAACTGCGGGGTCGGGCGTGTCGTTAAGACACGCATAAAAAATCCCCCGAAAACTGCGTGTTGATTAGGTAATGTCAGTGGCCCCTGTTATACTATCAACTCAACCAACGAAAGGTCGTCTCATGAACGATATTAACTCCTGCTACTGTACTAACTATTCTATCTGCACAATTTGTGCCCGTGGTTATTCTACCGAAGGAATGGCCGAGGAAGGTGAGCTGCGTACTAAATATTTTGATTTATTTGAAAGAGATGAGTTTCGCATGCAGTCACGCATGGCCGATGCAGAAATGGGGGATTTATAATGTCGGACCCAACTGTTATAATTACTCCCATGAAATTAAAAAGATCTAATGATCGCAAAGTCGCTAACCTTGTCACAAAGAATGGCAAGCAAGCGGCAATTGCTAATACTTTTGGCCTGCCTGCAGGTAAGGCATACTCATGCCCTGGCGCAACTACTATTTGTGAGACTGTTTGTTATGCGGGAAAATTAGAAAAACTTTATAAGGCTGTTAAGGCTAATCTGTTGCACAATTGGGAATTGTTACGCAATGCGGATAATGACACAATGGTGCGTCTATTGGATGAGATGATTATAGAGTTTGTTGCCGATTGTGATAAGAAGAATGCGCCTAAGTTATTCCGTATCCACTGGGACGGAGATTTCTTTAATGATACTTATACCTATGCCTGGAAGACTGTTATCGAAAAGCATTCCGATATTCAATTCTGGGTTTACACACGTGTAAAAGACGCAGCGCTTATTCTAAAAGATATATCTAATCTATCTTTATATTATTCTACGGATGATGAGAATAAAGAGATCGGCCACGAACTAAAAGTAAATGAAGGAATTCGCCTTGCTTATCTAGGAAAAACTTTCGCCGTTACTGAAAATACTATGAAAGAATTAACGGGCAAGCCTGGCGCTAAATGTCCTGAGAATATGAAAAGTATTCCGCTTATCTCAAGCGCAGGCAGCGCATGTGTCTCATGTGGCTTATGTGTTTATGGTAAAGCAGATATAAGATTTAGCGCTAGTAAAAAATAATTAATCTGCGGTGGGTAAGGGGGCCCGTAATAGGGCCCCTGGGCCCGCAGTACTACGGGGTTATCCACAGGTTTAAGAAAGTTATCCACAATCCCCTGAAAATTTGTGAGCTTAATCACATAAAACATACGGGAAATCTATATGCTAGGACTAGTAAATGTCAGTGCCTTATGTTATACTCAATCTAACAAACAAACGAAAGGATAAAAATGGCTCATAATCTAGAAATGCAAGATGGTCAAGTAGCGTTCGCATTGCGTGGCGCTCCTGCATGGCATAATCTTGCTAATCGCATTTTCGCTCAAGATGAAAATGTATCAACATCAACAATGCTTGAAGAAGCAAAGTTGAATAACTGGAATGTTCGCTTGTCGGATGTTGCAGACCATATCCCTACTACATGGAGAAATACATCAGATAATTTCTATGTAATTCGTGATAATCCATTTGACCAAGGCACTGATGTTCTATCAGTAGTTGGTAAGCGTTATAAAACCGTTCAGAATGAAGAGTTATTTGCATTCGCAGATAATGTTTTGGACAATGATGCTGCAAAATGGGAATCTGCTGGCTCAATTAAAAAGGGCAAAGTTGTATTTGGTTCATTAGATATTCCACGTGAAATCGTATTAGACCCACAAGGTGTAAACGATGTAACTAAGTTATATTTAATTGTATGGACATCACATGACGGTTCAGTTGCGGTTCAAGCAGCAATCACTCCCGTTCGTGTTGTATGCCAAAACACTCTTAATCTTGCAATGAAAACTGCAAAGCAATCATTCAAGATTCGCCACACACAAACTGCTGAAGGCAGAATTGTGCAAGCCCGTCAAGCCTTAGGATTAACATTTGCATACGCAGATGCATTCCAAAAGGAAGCAGACGAATTATTCCAGCAATCAGTTACTGATAAGCAATTTTCAGAATTGATTCGCAATTTATATCCTAAGCCTGAAGATGCAACTAAAGCATCTTTAACTAAATGGGAAAATAAGGTTGTTACAATTGATGACCTATACCATAATTCACCAACTAACTCTACAATCAAGGGAACTGGTTGGGGTGCATTCAATGCACTAACTGAGCGTTTAGATTATTATCGCTCATCTAAAACTGGCAACACTGATGCGTTAATGGCAGCAGCATCTGGCTTTGACCCCGTTTTAACCGCCGAGAAAAATAAAATTCTTAAAGCGGTTAAATCTCTAGCCTAAATAAATGGGGCCCGCAAGGGCCCCGTTTCTAGGTCCATTAGCTCAGTTGGTTAGAGCGCTACCCTGTCACGGTAGAGGCCGTCGGTTCAAGTCCGATATGGATCGCAAAAAGGGCCCGCAGTACTAAAGGCAGGATTTGTGTGTTAAGTATCACATAATATTTTCCCAGGAATCCTTGTAAATGTCAGTTGGGACTGGTACAATTCTCGCATGACAACGAAATGGACAAAGTACTCATTTGTATGCAATAGCGAATGTGATGCTTTAATTGAATATACATTGCAGGATGGATATACATTCAACGATGTGACAATAATCACATGTGCCTGCGGTGATTCAACTACATGCGTGTCAGTCGAAGATGCTACAATACGACCTAACCTAACGAAAGAGGAAAAAATGGAACCATATAGCGCAACAGTAACACCTGCAGCACCGATTGAATATAACCCTAATCTACTTGTGACATACAAGAAGATTGCGGGCACTTATGCACAACCTGAAGCACCTGAATATGTTACTGATAAAGTAGTTGATTTAGAGTGGACACTGGACCAAAGTCGCCGTTCTAATGATAATTATAATGACCTTAAGTCAAAGGTTAATCAACTGGAAGACCTTATAGTTGAACTGTATAATCCTAATTACAGCAAAGAAGAAGCGCTTGAACAAATAGCAGAACTGTTTGGATTTGAGTTATCAAAGACAGTTACCGTAACTGGAACTATTGAATTCGAAGTAACAGTTCAAGTTCCACTTGATGAAATCGAAAACTTCGATGCTCATTACAAACTTGGCGACGAACTTTCATTAACAGCATATGGTGATGAGGTTGAAGTAAATACTTGGTCAATCCAAGACACAGATGTAGATTGGGACTAATGTATTTTGAATTAACTGCTCCGTCTCAGAATGCGTTTAAACACGCATTTTGGGATGCAGATACAATTGGATTGGACCCACAACAAATCGGGCCTTTGACTTTCAACATAGGAACTGGTAGTATTGAGAAAGTAAGTAACATTCGTGATAAGCATAACTTAAAAGAAACTTATACCGCAAATTATGTTACAACTGGATACACGAGGAGTTCATATGTCTGATTATAAAGATGGATTTGATGAAGGTTATAAGTTTGCCCGTGAAGAAATGATCGAGAAACTACGTGAGATCGACATTAGCGATATCGATAACTGGCTCCTAGATAGACTAGCAGACATGATTGAGGGTAATAAACTGTGATGGCTGAATGGCTTAAGTGTGATCAGTGTGCAGCTCAAGCAATGTGGGAAGCAAAGAAAGATACATACTCTCTTTATTTTTGCGGACACCATAAACATGAACAGGGCGATCCACTTGTGGACTGGGCCCAAGAAATGGTACAATTGCTCAACTACGAGCAGAATCAACTACTAACAAAGGCGGAATAAAATGGGCGATAGAGCAAACTTCGGATTTACACAAAGCAACGGAAACACTGTTGTGGTATACGGTCATTGGGCTGGACATGGAATGCTGGACCTATTAGCACGTGCTGTAGACAAAGCACGTCCACGCTGGTCGGATGATTCATATGCAACAAGAATATCCATATCTAATTTAATTCAAGATGAATGGACCAGCGAAACAGGTTGGGGAATTTATGTTAATGAAATTGGTGATAACGAGCACAAGATTGCTATCATTAATTGGAAAGAGAATACTTTTTCATTACATGAAGAGGCCCCTCATGATGAAGACAATAAAATAAAAGGCTGCAGCGACAAGCCAATGTTTACAATGAGTTTAGATTCCTTTGTGCAAAAATATGCACAAGAGTTAATACTAACTTAAGTATAATAACGGGTGCCCCTATAGTCTCTTGAGGCCAGGGGTTAAATAACGCAGAGTTCTTTTACTTTCGTTGGTGAACCTCTAGCAGCCCACAATAATCCCTGATAGCTCAACGGCAGAGCACTCGACTGTTAATCGAGGGGTTCTTGGTTCGAATCCAAGTCGGGGAGCCCGTAGGGGTTAGGGTAATAATTTTGTTTTACGTATCTTATTATAGATCCCTGGAATCTACACATTAGCTATATATCAATATACTCATTTAATTATACAGATGTGGTGTGAATCACACGATATGGTATATACAATGTCAGTGGCAGATGTTACAATTAAGCCATATCAACGAAAGGATATAATATGCCAAATTGGGTATATAACACATTAACTATACAAGGACCTAAGTCTGAGATAGATATGATTAAAGATAGATTGAATAAGCCATATAAGGTATTACACGATAGTTGGGATATAAAGACTAATGCTATGGAAGTAACTGAATCTGTTTATTCCGCTCCTGTTTTTGCCTTTTGGAATATCCACTCTCCATTAGAAGACGGTATTACAATGGAAGAATATGTTCAGCAGCCTGACCATAGCAAAATAGATATGAAAGACCCTGAGTGGTTTGCTAAGTCTGTTGCGTTTGCTAAAACCCAAAAAGATTGGTATTCATGGAATACATCTAATTGGGGAACCAAATGGGATGTTGGTGTAGGTGACGGTGACACATATCCTGATACTGAATTAATTGAATATATGTCAGAGGGTGAAGATAACTGGGTTGTATATAAATATAATACTGCTTGGTCACCTGCCGTTACCATATTAACTAAACTAAGTAATCTAGTTCCCAACTCTCTACTAACTCTTGAATTTGAAGAAGAGACAGGTTGGGGTGGCGAATATGAAATTGTTCGTGGTGAGGTTAAAGAAAACCTAGAATATACCAATATGTGTTACGCCTGCCAATCCTATGACACAATGGATTATTGCGATAATGGTTGTGGAGAGTTTTGCTCATCTTGCAATCATGGCTCTTGGAAAGATGAAACAGCAATGGCAGAATGTCAGACCCACATGGTATTATTAACCCCTACAGAAAAGGCGGAGGTATAATGGCTGAACAATTTATAGATACGGTAGCAGAGCACATTACAGGTGCCATGATACAAGAAATTGGCGAAGACCTATTTGATAATTGGGCCAATGCATGTTTAGATGAAGGTGAAGATTATGCTGAACGTGAATTTATGGCATATGCCTCACCTGAGTTAAAGAAAGAATATAACGAGTTCTATGGATATACAGAGAAGGATGAGAGTTACTTATGTTAGGATATACATATAAGGATATACAGAACTTTGGTAATAGTTTAACTGTTGCTATTGATTCCGCCACAGACCCTATCGTTAAGCAAGGTCTATTAACCATATGGGATTTTTTTGAAGGCCTACTAGCAGAAGGGTATATTGATGAGAACACATACTACGGATAACATGATCGAATATATGAAGATTCATTTAATTAGTCTTGAACAAGATCTAGAGATTATTGAATCTAAGTCTGATCTAACTGGAGCACACTATGTTAAAAAGGCTGAAATAGAAATAGTTAAACACTTACTGGAGGTGGCTAATGATCAACATTAATGGCAAACTTGAACCCCGCCTCCAAAAACTGGTAGACCTGGGGGAATCAGGAACTGATATCATGCACGGTCATTTAAAGAATCTAATGCTTGAATCTGAGATAAAGCTTGGAGAAATCGGAGATTCCGATAACATCGCTGATAAGTTCTATTATGAAGGACGTATGGACGCCTTGACAGAATGCTACATATTGACGTATAATTTAGCATTCGCCCTAAACGAAAGGATTGTATCCCGTGGATGATATGCAATATGATAGAGGCCAAAAAGTCAAAATGCAGTTGGACCAAATTGTCAACACTCTAGAAGGAATACCAGTAGGTGCTTCATTAGTATGGCTATGGGTATGGGACTTAGTCAGAGATAAGTATAATACATTTGAGTTTGTAAGTAAGTACAATGACTACGTAATAACTTCGGGAGTTACGTTAGATGTCATATGGAACAAACTCTGGGAATCCCCTCCAAGTTCCTTCACGCTAGAATATGGTGCTGAATTCATAGATGAGGCTATTACAGATTGGATGATCGATAACGAGTTTCTTACTGCGCTAGATGATGACGACTGGCTAAATGAGGAAAAAGAAGACCTAGATGAAGTAATAGATGATCTTATTGCAGAAGCAGAAGATCTAAAGAATCAATCCATATAGGAGATGATACTTAATCTATTATAAGCTGATACATTATTTAACCTTAAGGGCCAAAAAAAATGGTTACGGTTACATATATAAAACCCTGAAAGCTATTTACAGAATCGTAAGTAGATGATATAATCAAAAGGATCACGAAAGGATCTCATACTATGGCAACAAAACGTGAATATCTAAAGTCTAAAGGAATTACAGTAGGCGTCCGTGGACGTTTCTCAGGTGCCGCTAAACAGGTCCTGGCCGAAGCTGACAAGAACGGCGTTAGGTTTACAGCAGAGACTCCAGTATCTGGAGCAAAGAAGTAGTACACCCCCTAATATTCGGGAGGGCTAGTAATTAACGTTATTGACCTTCCCGAACCCTTGTGATACAATCTAACCGACACGAAAGGCGGACATGTCAAAGGTTCACTCAATAGAAACAAAATGCGCTGAAAAAGTAATTGAGGCAATGGATAACCATTGGTTCAATCCAACAATCATGGCTAGAGCATTAGTCAATGGTTGTGGACATTATACTCAATCCAAGGTAATGGACTTAGTAGTAGAAATAATTAAACAAGTAAATGGACAATTCGATAACGCTTGGGAAGAAGGCGAAACCTCAGAAGCATTGCTCATGGCTTCTAGGCTTAACGATATGATAGAGAACTTCGAACCAATCAATGTCTAAACCCGTAGGTGCCTCCCAGCGCAAGCCAAAGAAATGGATAGATACCAAGAAGGGTAGAGATCCCAACTATGCTCTAGCAGCCTTTAGAAAGGTTAAGAGAGCTGAGAAGGCAAAGAAGCTCGCAGCTCAAAGTGAATATGATTCTCTATGCAGTGAGGTTGTTGTAACTAAGATAGAAGCTACAATGTCTCATCTATTAGAAGATCGGTTGGCCCGCCAGGGGAGGCGGGCTAACAAAACTAATCCTAGAGCATTAGGAACAAACCCTAGAGCAAAACAAACATCAAGTAAGTAGATACATTGGATTAAGTATATCCTACACATTGGGACATATGTCTGATTTGTACATTATGTACATTTTAGTATATATGTCCCTTTTGTATGTATGGGCATAAGGGCCAAAATTTTCGTTTACGACCAAGCTATAAAAATCCCTGAAATTTGTAGCATTATCTAATAAAATCTATATAGAATATATTAGTTTAAGTATATTATCTGCCAGAATATATAGAGAATTGATCAGAATATATATACTTATCTGAGTATAATATATGATCCAAATCTAGTATATGTGGGCCAAATTTCTCTTTTACGAGCATATGAAAAAAATCCCTCAAAATCTATTGACAAATATTGATCTATATGCCATATTGACATTACGGCCTTAAGTCTGGAAACGCTCAATTACATGTATATATTAATCTATGTATAACTATAGTATATGATATAGAGTTTATAGTATATATTCTCCACTATACTCCACATTACTCCACTCTAGTAGGTCATAGGAAGCCATATGAGAGATGTTTATGGGCGGGGGGATATAGGAGTTGGCTGCATATTATCTATGTGGATCAAGCTGCATGATATGGGTAAATATGGCTGTGCCTGTGATCAAAATGGATATATGGATGTATAGGCAGAGTATCTTGTATATGGTACCTATTGGTCTATCTATGGTAATTATTGTATTTTCCTTGGTTCCGATCATTTACAAGACATGCAATAGTTTGGAACACGTATATTGTCTTGAGATATATACTCTGTTCTAGAACACCTGGAGCATACGGCTCTAACTACATTAGGATCTCCAAAATCTACCCATTTGATCTGTGTATCTCTGGTGTAGAATACCTTGGTTAAATACCATGTAATGGCTATTAGTGATAGTTCTATCATCGGTCCCGCCTCTTATTGATCAAAAATACAGCTAAGGTTATAGCTGCAGATACTGCAAGAATTAGTAACATCCTGTTTGAGTGATCATAGGGATCTGTATGTGTAAGTAGGTTCATTTATATATTATACTATATCTGTCAGGTACTGACAAGGGGGGGGTTCTACTTTTCCGCTTCACTTATTGCGAGGTATATAGTAGTATATATATTCTAGTTGACTGCTTTATATGTACAGATATTGCATTTGCATGATCGAAATAGTTCTATTAATCCACCAATGATAGCAATAGCTGATATGCCTAGCATAAGATAAATCCAGTATACGTACCATATAGCCATTATAGATCTTCCTTGTCTATATCCTCTTTCATATCAAAGCTTCCTGATAGATCTAAATTTATGTATGCTTTAAGGTTATCTAAGATTCCCATTAGTCTACTTTTGGTTTAAATACGCCTGCCCATGAAGTTTCTGGCTCTTCTGGTAGCCCTGTTGCCTTATTGATAGGAACACAATTAGGGACCTTTTTGCCATTCTTGTCTTTCATGCCTACCTGCTTATAACCAGACCAGCATGCCTTTTCCATATTGTTCCATTTGTCTAAATGTTCATCATCTGAGATATATGTTTTTGATATTTCTTCTTCTGTTAACTCTTCTGATTTATACATATTATCATGGCCTTTGCACATTTTCATATCGCATCCACCATTTGCCTTGCATCCCAGGCATCCATTACACTTACATTCTATTGTATTGTCCATAAATCCATTATAGCATTAATCATCCTTTATTGTCCTTCTATATCTGTTTAGCTCATCTATCTGATCTTGAACCTTAAGGCATGATTGACACAATGAGTAAATAAGATTATCCTTGGCGTATAGGAATAATTTTTTACTTAGTTCACAGCCATCGCATTTCATTTTCATGTGATATGGTCGGTTAAACACTACCCCTACCCAATGTACCCACTGAACATCCCTTTTCTCTTTCTTTTTTTGTGGCCTGCTTATATCCCCATCCGTATGACCCCAGCATTAATAAGGCAATTGCCGATGAGTGTAATAAATCAAACATTTTTACTCCTTCCCCGTATCAATTGATCCAGGATTATACCCGCCCCTGTTTCTTTCTAATATATTAAACCCAGTTGCTCTTTCAAGAATCATGTAGTGATAATCGACAAGGCCTATCTCTTCCTCAAGCTTCTTTAATATTTTATCTATTGGGAGATCTCCGCAGGTATATAAGTCAAATTGTATTTCTGCTGGATTAGGCTCATCCCATATGTGTAGGGCTATATGACTAGTTTCTATCATTACAATACAAGTGAGACCTTTATTTCCATCTTTAGTTACATAAGATGCATAGGGACCTTGAATGATCTTCATGTCAATAGACTCAACTAATGAGCGCATCCATGCTATCGCATCTTCTTCATTTTTCATTGCATTGTTGCTGTATCCGTTTACTAGCAATTGATTATGTAATGGCATAATTAAAATGGAACCTCTCCGCTAAGCTTGGACGCCCGAATTTGTTCAGATGCCCATTTATTAATTTTTTCTTCAGGGTATTCGTCGGCTTCTCTAAGCCATTGATCTTCCCATAGTCCCATTAAAGAAATGTTTCCAATGTCATCAAAGTAGTAGCGTTTTTTTTCTGGGTTGTATGTCCATCCATACCACGTATCTCCTTCGGACCAGGTTAGGTTGGTTGGAGTTTCATCTTTTTCATATTCTGCTAGCATACTTAGTAGTTCATTATTTTCATTAACTACGGCCTGAATTGCCTCCCTTAGGCGCTTTGGACGCATTAGGTATTTGTCTACTAAATTAAACAAGATATCTCCTCTTTTTTGATTCACTTTTCGCCCTCACTAAGTTCGGGGAATTTATTTACATTGTCTACGTTTAGTGGAAAGTAGCCGTAGTCTGTTGTAAGACTAATATTTTTTACTGCAATTGAAGTTTTATTGTTTTCTTCAAGCCCTAGTTTTTCTTCTGCTGCATTGTTACCCAAAAATACTCTGCAAGGATTAAGTTGATCTTGGTATAACATTTCAGCAACTTCCGTACCATCAATTTTTAATTTAACCAGATTATCAATAATGATTATTTCAGCTGAATGCCAAAAGACATCCCCTAAAAATATGTTTGACCAAACCTCTTTCATATCCTCAAGATCACGAACAATAAATTTCAGTTTTCCATCGGCATATATTAATGAAGCAAAGGAATGAAGCTTTGAGTTAAAATCAAGATCCATTAATGCGGCATGATCAAATGGACTTTCAGTTAACTTAAAGTTAAACTTAAGGCGAAAAGTATCTTTAAAAGACACAAAGTTTTTTATTCCTATGCTGCCGTGGGTTTTGAAACCACTTAAATATATTTCATCGTTATTGTGATTATATGAGTTTATGTATGTCCATTTAGGATTTTTTAGGTATATATTTTTAGGTTGAACGTCTGGATTAAAGTTTTGAATTTGTCCATCTGAATGTATTAAAAACTTTTCAAAATTCCATCCAATATCTTGTCCACCCTTACTCAGATCCTTCAAGTATTTAAAAATTGGGTGCTGGTTGTCTCCATTGACTTCAACCTTAGATGAAATCTTAAATGTTACTGAGTGGTTGGTTTCACAAAAAGATTTAATTTCTAAGTCTGACCCAGGCTCCTGGTTACCAAATTGATTACACGGAAAAGCAATTACTTCTAGATTATCATTATCTAAATGTAATTCTTGCAACTGAGCATATTGTTTTGTAAAGCCACATTGGCTTGCAGTATTAACTATAAGGATGTCCTTCCCTTTAAAATCAGACATACTTACTTCATTGCCCAAGTTATCTATAAAGCTATAAGAGTATATGCTCATACTGTATATTGCGGAGGGACAACTCCATATTTTGCAAAAATTATACTTGCTGGCGCCTGCTTTGAATGATCTATGACAATTTCAGAAGGTTCAAAATTTGTTTTTTGTTTTGAAAGATCGGCATTTGCATTTTTAATTTCGTATTGTGGAACTTCTACATTAGCTCTACGTATTTCCTCAGAAGTTGGATTTTTTGGATCTACCGCCCCCATATCTTTATAAAATACATAGTCCTTTACTAAGAATGTGCTGACAATTGCTCTTTTCCCAAGAGTTACGTCATTTACTCCATGCTTAACCTTGTGCCCAAAAATCACCACACTGCCAATTTCTGGCTTTATACTAATATCATAGTCTGGGAAAAATATTTCTCCTCCATCGAATTCATCTATATTGGATAAGTATCCAAGTATAGTTGCGCTTACTTGTTCGTATGATCCGCCTGGCATTGCTGCAAAATCAGAATGTGGTGAGTAACCGACACCTGGCCCTCTTTTATAGTAGAATGTATCTTTCATTAGTTTATATGAGGCAGGGTTTAAATCTAAATGATTGTTGAACCATATATCTAGACACTTTAAAATGGCATCATCTGTTGTCTCTAAATACGATTTAGTGCGAGTAATTGCTGTTTTCATAAAATCTTGATTAGGTACGGGACCCCATTTTTCAATTGAGTTTAATAGATCAGATGGGCCATCAATTGCATCTTGAAAATACCAAATTTCATCACTTAGTCTTGTTGCTTTCATTTTACTATACTCCCCTTTTTGGCTTTATGTTATAGCACTTATACAATTATATACTAATAGTATATTTTAGTCAACTGTTTTTTTACTATTTTTTGGTACAATTCTTCTAATTTCATACAAACATATTAAACACGATCCAACATGCAAATAACTTCCAGATTCTAGCTCAGTTATTGATTCAAGTTTTCCGTCTACAACACACATACAGCTTAAACAATAGGCATTAAGTGCTTTAGATATTGTCATTGAATTAAATCATTTCAAGTTGAACTGGTCCGCCTGTATGTATATCATACTTAGAAGCGGCGTTTACAGCCTCTATGGCCAATAGGGCGGCCTCCTCTTTTGTTTTCCAGGATTTACCAGCAAGGTATCCAAGTGCTATGTTTTTCCCACTTCCAGTGGTGTAAATATTATCATCTGATCTTGTAATAGAAAGATCAGATCCTATATCAAATAATTCTTTTTTTACACAAACCAAAAAATTAAAATCTGAATTCTCATCGTTCCAATTATATCCAAGCTCGTTAAATTTTTCTATTAAAGATGGTATCATTTTGGTACCTATCCATTTTTGTGGATCTCCAGATACAGATGGTGGGGACCAGTTATAAGTTAATATGTCTCCAGGCCTTGCGTCCCCCCTTAAACCAACCGCAATTTGTTTAAATTTAATAATTTTTGGAGTTTTGCTACTCATAACACTATTATTGTCATCTGTAATTTGAGTATCGGCAGCCATAACAGACCAGCCTTTGCCCTGTATACCCACTATAGTAGTCATTGTTATTTTAATTGTCCTCTTCTAAATCAACATCAAACAAATCATCTAACTTAGAAATTTGAGAAATTTGCATGACAGCATAGGTTAACCCAGCAATGCCAGCAATCATTGCTCCGAGCATAATCATTTTTTTATTAGGTATTTTATTGGCCATATAAACATAATACTATTTATGCCCGATATTGTCAAGGCAAATATATTACCCCATATGCCTATAATGAAAATGCTTTTTACAAACGTTAATTACCTCGCCATCATCGAGCTTAGCCTCTATGTATTCGCTTGGCAGGGGGCAGTAGAAACAGGGTGGGTACTGAGAAATAAGAGCATTGGTTTCGGTCATAACAACATTATACCAAACATTTTTATAGTCCGTTGTAGGAATCTAAGGGGTTTTCGTACACATAGGTTTGTGTCATATACCTATTACCAGACTCTAGTATCTTAACCTCATGTTGAATTGTGCTTGGAAAAATAATTACCGATCCAGTTTCTGGTTTAATGCATATTTTGTCTTTAATAAAATTAATTTCTCCTCCTTGATAATCACTATTTAAATAAAACAAGGCGGTGATTTTAGGAACAACGGGTTTTCCTGAATGGGTTATGTATCCATAGGCATCGGAATGTGCATGCATTTCGCTGGGAGGCTGATACTCTCTTACTATAAAGAATTGACTATCAATATGATCACTATTAAATTTTAAATTATTAGCAAGTGCATATGAGTTTACACACTTAGAAAAAATATCTAAGACTAATCTATAATGGCTTCCCGTTTCTGTATGAGATGGCCATAAGTTTATGTGTCTTCCAATTATTGTTTCTCCTCCTCCAGTATTTGTATAAGGAGACCATTCTTTGGAGCTAATGCTTTCTAAGATATCACTAGACTCTTTAGAGAAGTCTTGATATTGATAAATATCTTGGGTAATTTGTTTTATTTTCAATTTAATGACCCTGACATTAATTTATTAAATTCTTGATCTATTAATAAATGTAGATCTAAAATAGATTTGTTGTTATCTATAACTAAATCAAAGTTATATCCATCTAAGTCTACTTCGGATTGATGGCTTGTGGCTGGCTTAACAGCAGATCTGTTTACCCTCCAAATTTGACCACCTTTTTCTTTGATAGAATCTGCTTCATTAATAAATCTAACATCACTAATAACGGTATGCTCTAAATTAACTCCATTTAAAGTAAGGTCAACCCAGAAATTCTTACCAAAAAGATCTCTTCCAACTTCTGTTCCAAATACTTGAAGCAGCCTTCTTGCTTCAGGATATTTTTCTTTTACAAAATCAAGACCATAAGAATCAACTAAATTTTTGTATCTCATTGGACCAACTTCGTCAACAACTAAAATAGGATCCAGTAAGTACATTCCAAGCTTAATTTGTTCTGCAAAAGATTTTTGTACAAATTTGTACTGACCAACTAAGTACTCTGCAACCGTATCTTTACCAGATCTGGCATAACCGCTAAGACCAATAATCATTATTTATGCAATTGAGATGAGTACTTGGTGGTTGGGATATTGTAATCGCCCCACAGCTTAATAATATCTGGATTGTCGTCAACAGCATGTTGTACGTCCCAATCGTTTAAAATGTTTAAATAAATTGTGTTTTTAATATTTACATCAGACTCTAGGCTGCCAACTGGCCTCATGAATAAAGCATCATATGGTATATTATTTTTCTCTAACCACAAAGTCGTTTCTGCTTTATACTCTTCTCCTCGTGCAGTAACAATAAGAATATCAAAATCTTTTTTTGCATCTAGAAGCATTTGAACAACCTCTTGATTTGATGGGCAGTCTAAGGCCTTTTCGTGATACTCTTTAAACATTAAATTCAGACCTTGCGGATCTTGCGACATCATTTCGTTCAAAATAGTATAAATTGAATCAATGTTGACAATTGTTCCATCCATGTCAAATATCCAAGCTTTTCTTTTTTCCATTAACCCATTATCCCATTTCCTATCAAAAATGTCAATAGCAATATGCTACTACTTTGTATATCTATCCTTTAACCTTAGCCATTTACCATAATTATTGGGTGATCTTTGCCCAATGTATTCCTGCCCAGTTTCAAGATCTATCAATAGCCATTTTTCTGGTGCTTTAGTATGTATTGTTAAATCAACTGCAGCATCTAATTCTGCAACTTCAATACCTTGATAAATCCTAGGTAAAAAAGTATAGACATTGTTCAACAGATGACGTTTCTTTTTCATTTATTTGTTCCTTAAAAATTTATACTTTTTTAGGTCTGCCAGTTTTTCTATTTAGTTTTGGAACCGTACTAACTTCACGTCTAATTCCATGTCGATTAGTATCAATCTTTATTCCTTGCCTAGGATATTTTTTAGGAACTTCTCTACTAGTTAAAGCACCAGATGGTGCACCAGCATTTGCTGGTGGCACCATTCCAGTACCATCTTCTTTTTTGAAATTACTCATTAATAAATTGTCTTGTCTGCTCTGGTGTTGAAGTCATGCTAAATGTTAAGCCTGACTCACCATCTTTTGAAACATCTGTAACTGTAACTGGGATTATTCCAGTCTCACTTCCTACAGATTCGCATCCGCATTCAATACACATTACTTGCCTCGATTTGCCCAGGCGTTAGCCCAGAAATCTACTTTTGGATCTACTGATGTTGTTGCTTCAGCTGCTTTTGGTGCTTCAGCTACTTTTGGTGCAACTGGTGTTGCTACTGGTGGTGTAGGAATTATATTTGACATAATTACTTACCTCCGTTGCCTAATCCAGCGCCATCCTGTGTTGATTTATCTGTGGCTGGGAAAGCTGATGCTGGTGCTTGTCCTGTTGGGTTTAAATCTAAATTATTTTTATCTGCTGGCTTTGTTTCGTTAAAGCCTGTTAAGTTATTTCCGTCTGACATGTTATTACTCCTATAGGTTATTTATTTAAGCGGGACTAGTATTCCGCTCATCTACATATTATAGCATTTAGTTGATTAGGATACGCTAGCCCCCCAGCTGGACCCCTTTAATTGTATTTACGTATGTATAATCCATTACAATTATACTTTACTGTTTATCTAATTTATAATAACAATCTGCACAAATATAAGATATGCTATTGTTGATCAGCTTTATTCTTGTAGCTGTTTTGCCGCAGCCATTGGAGCTGCAAAATCCATTACTCATTATTTAATATTTTTACCGTAATTTGTCTGAGTTACTCACGGGAGAGCTCTTTAATTGTTTCATGAACTAATTGTACTTGATTATCGTCCACATGTCGACTCAGGAGAATTTCTGTTCCACCCAGGGACTCAATACTCTTTATCTTGGCTTTAACATACTCCCTTGTACCGCAAAACGTATATATTTGATGAGATCCCTTTTTTACATGTGTATTAAAAAATAAATCTGCCTCTTCTTGAGTTTCTCTAACCACGGCGACTATCGTAATCAATTGTTTTTTATTAATAATTCTATCATCTTTTTTTAAATCATTTAAATACATATCAAACATAGATATATGAGTAGCATTATAATGCAATGCCATATTTTTGGTATGTTCTGAGTGTCCAGCCATGTATATGTCTGGCACATTAAAGTCTCTAATTTTTAAAAATTTTTCCATCCACTTATTGGTATACTCTGCTCTTTGAGGGGCAGTTAAAAATGGACCAGAATCTACTAAATTGTCTAGAACGTCGGGTTCTCCATTATCAAAATCACCAGAGCACACATTTAAAGTTATTTTTTCATTTGAAATATGATTTAAAGATTTACAGATCATTGATAGGTATTCTGGGGAAATTGCGTATGTTCTTATTGCCAACATTAACTTTATTTTTTGCTTATTTGTTAAAACCCTAGCAGCTTTTATAAAATAATCGTCTGCTTTAGAGTGATAGGTTAGTAAAACAGAATAATATCCATAATCATCTAATTCTTTTATAAGTTGTTCTACTGTTGCTACATCTTGTGTCTGTCCTCTATGCAGCCAGTTAAACTTCATCATATATACATTCTATCATTTATATGATAAAGGGGCAAGGCCTGAGCCCTGCCCCTTTTAATTAAATTAATTACTTAATCCAATTTACCTTTAGCTTAGGGAACTTTGCGTTCCATTTTTTAGCTAGAGCATTAAATTGAGACTTTAAAGATGCAACAATTGCTTTTAAAGAAGCATTTTCTGCCTTTAAAGTTGCTGTTGCTGAATCTGATGAAACCTTTGCATCTGCAAGTGCCTTATCTGATGCAATCTTATCTACTGCACGGGCCGCTCTTTCTGCTGCCAATGCTGCGTTAACTGCTGCAAGTTCTGATACAACATCACGAACTACAATTGTAGCGCTTACAGAACCTATTGGTGCTGCTAAGCCTGTTACGGCTGTTGCTACTGTTGCATATGCAACAACTGTTACTGAACCAGTGGCGGGCATTGTTACTGTCTGCTCTTTTGTTCCAAGTGTTGCTGTTGCTGAGTCAGTTGTTAGTGCTGTTGATAGCGCTGTTCCAGAGCTTGAAACCAAAGTATTAATTGTGGCTCCACTCTTTAGATTTCCGAATACATCGTATCCAGATACCTTAAGAACTTGTGACGTACCTGCTGCTGCTGATGCTGGGGCAGACAAGGTAATTGAGTTCAAAGCACCTGCGGTACCTTGTACATAATAAACTGTTGTTGTTCCTGCACGAGTAATAGATACTGATCCTACTGCTGTACTTTTAGTATATACATAAAAGTCTGCTGCTGTTCCAGTTCCTGTTGCAATTGATAGCGTTGATGTTCCAGATGATGCTGTTACTGCTGAACCAGTTGCTGCAAGAGCAGGCACAAGAGTTGCATTTACTGCAACTGCTGTTACTACTGTTCCTGTGTCTACTGATGTTACAGCAATCTTTAATGCATCTGCTGCATCTACACTGTTATCTGCTGGCACTGGTAGTGATACAGGAGTTGTTACTACTGTTCCACCCGTTGCTGCAGATCCCGCCACTGTTAATGTGACAGTTCCAGCATTAGCGTAAGCTGCTGGCGTTACAAGCATTGTGCTAGTCAGGGCTGCAGCGATGATTAGCGATACTTTCTTGAATGAGTTCATTCTATTTATTTCTCCTTTATTTTACCACCTCTTTGCGAGCATGGTATCCTGAAGTAGGATACAAACATTATACCCTACTAGTATTAACGTTTAAGCGATCAAATTGTTGTGCTTATAAATCTATGAATTTCATGTGGAAGCTACAAGGGTCATTTCCTTCTTCCCAATCTTGAGCCTCTTCATCGGACATTGGAGGGCCTTCATGCGTATCACAAAACACTTCAGTGACCCATTTTTTCTTTAATCCATAGTCATACCAGGACTGAACATCTTTAAACCCTATAGCCATGATTGAATCTCCTCCAACATTTGATGTTTTGGTTTAGCTCCAATTATTCGCTTAACTGGGATTCCTTTTTCAAAAATGATTGTTGTTGGGATTGAGGTAATTTCATACTTTGAAGCCTGTATAGGATTTTGATCAACATCTATTTTGGCAATCCAAATATTATTTTCTTTAGAAATTTCTTCTAAAATAGGAGAAAACATCTTACATGGCCTACACCATTCAGCCCAGAAATCTATTAGGACTACATTGTGAATTGATAAAATAGTATTAAAATTTTCATCATTGGCCTCTATCATTATTTATCCTTTAATTCTTCTGCTGCTGCATTGAATTTATTCATAAATGATTGAATTATAAAAAAAGTAGTTTCGCCAGCATTTTTAGCCATAATCTCAGACCATTCTTTTGTTTTTTCTACGTCAGTTGGGGCGTTGTACCATTTCTGGTACAACTCCTCACTGATTTCTTTAATTATTTCTTCAAGTACAGTTAACTTATTATCCATTTAGTTTAGATAGCCAGTTCGCTTTAATTACAGCTAACTTATCTGCTGCTGCTTTAACTGATGCGTCATATTCGGCTTGTGCTGCTGCAATTCCAGCATTAGCATCTGCCTGCAATTTTGCACGAAGTTCTGCTTTAGCTTTAGCGTCTGCTGCTGCTTTTGCTGCTAACGCATCTGCATCTGCTTTAGCTTTAGCGTCTGCTGCTGCTTTATTATCAACAACTGTTGGTGTATTAGTATTTACTGTTGGATCTAAGCTTAGAAGCTTAATATGAGTTCCTTGTCTACCAACAGTCTTTTTTGAAAATGTTTTTAATTTATCAATAAGAGGTTGTCCAGATAAATTAAATTTTGCTGTTGCTTCTAGGTACTTCATTGCTGCAATTTGTGTAGATGCAGAAGTTCCAGCAACGTTTTTCATTACGTTATTTGGCCCCGCAGCAGTTATGTTTCCTAGAGCAAAGAAATCTAGCAACGATGAATCGTTATTGCTATAAGTAGTAATTTCATTAATTTGATCTACCGCACCTACGGAAACTACGTCTGGGATGCATGAAGGCCAATCAATTCTTGTATAAGATCTGCTATTTCCTACTGCAGAAAATACTGGAATATTAACATTTAGCAAATCCTTAATAGCGGATTCGGTTCTAGGGAAAACTGGACAATATGCAGTCCCTACTGGACCCAATAGTCCAGACGATCCCTGTGATATAGACACTGCTTTTATATTATACTTAGAGGCATTATCTTTTATCCAAAGAAGTGCTGCGGATATAGTAGACTCGCCAGTTGGTTGTCTCATGCCCACCGCACTGTTTGCAATAATTTTAATAAAAAGAACTTTTGCATTTGGGTTATTTTTTAATGCAATGTCGGTCATCATTGTGCCGTGATCAAATCCATTTTTACTAATAAACTCTGGGGACATTGAAGCTGCACCAGGACCTTCTTGAAAATTTGTTCCGTTTGGACACAAAGCCCATTCAAGAATACAAACTTCCCCTACAATCTTATCTTTAAATTGTGGAAGAGATGTATCGATTCCAGTATCTAGAATTGCTAAAACAGGTGCGTTTGCACCAGATGCCTGTGCTACTGCTACAGGGGATAGGAGTGATAAAGTAAGTACCGCCGTTATTAATTTATTTTTCATAAACTAATTCTACCAAATAAGCTGGTATTGTCAATAGCCTATTGAGGCTTATCTTCTCCTGGCTTGTACCATTTTCCAGCGTCAAGCGACTCTACTTTAGACTGATTCCCTGAGGCTATTATAAATGTTTCAAGGGTAGATATAATAACTTCTAGCCTTGCCACTTTAATTTCAAGTGAACGTATTCTATCTGATTTTCTCAACTAATTTGCCTATCTATTGGTGTCGGTGCTGTTGCTAAACTGCCACAGTTTGCACATTCCATATCTAAAAAGTAAGTAGCAATTTCATAGTTATCAAAAACTGCTTTTACGTTCCAAATGTTGCACCCGCATGGGCACAAATGAGTGGGGGTACCCCTTATATCCATAGATTTACTATAATCGTCTGGCTTTAAATCATTAATGCTTACTGGCTCGTGATCTTCTTCAAAAAAATCTTCGGGAACAATAATTATTTTATCGCTTTCCATCAAACCTTTTAGGCTTCCCAGGGTTAACATTCCAGAAAAGAACATTCTAATATTTGAAAAAAGCTTCATGTATTAATTATACACTAAATCTGGATATAGGTATAGGGAGGCCGTACGCTCATATTAAACTCTGCTGCTGCTTCCAGTGCTGCTTTTAACCTAAGTCTTGGGTTTTTTTGTTTTTTAGTAGAATGCAATGATCCCAAGGCGATGCTGCCACCAGAACCTTCTGCCATATAGTTTGCTAAATTTTCACCAACATGAAAATCTTCATCTATTGTAAATAATCTTCCGCAAATTCCAACTAAAAATACTCCACCAGTATCTCCGTCCGCATCCGCATTGGTTCCAAAAGTTCCGTAACCATTATCTTTAAAAGATGATTTAATAGAATCAATGAACTTAGTTCTCATAAATTTATCTAACCCAGAATTTGTTTTAGTTGGGGCATATTTTGGTGGAGTCCAGTTATATTGTAAAATTTGACCCATTCGAAATGAGTCTGTAAATGCAATTCCAAATTGGCCAACTTTAAAAACTTTTGGCTCTTTTCTAGCCAGTATCAGTCCAGATTTTTCATCAGATGCGGCCGAATCAGACGCCATATAGACAATGCCATTTTGGTTTATTGCTACGATACAGGTCATTACAATATTGTACTATTTTAAAAATTCTTTGTCCAGCTGGTCTACAACCTGCATAATTTCAGCGTGGTTTGTTCCCGCAATGCCTTCTAGTTTTAATAGGACGGACTCAAGTTCAGTTTTAACTTTAATTAAATCTTCAAGGGCATGATAGTATTTTTCTTTCCAAATATCTATATCTTTTTCTAATTTATATAAAGTGATTTGAAGGTCTTTAATTTCTAAAAGCATTGAGTCGTGCTCTTTTTCTTGAATCCTTATTCTTTCTTTCTTTTTATCTCTTTTATGGTTGATAAACACACCAATCAAGCCGCTTGAAAAAGAGGCAATAATTGTTAGTAGTATTTGATAATTGTTCGGCATATATACATATTATACCTTATATTTAGTTTATACTAACAGTTCGGATGCTTTTATTTCTTCTCCAGGGTATCTTTTTTTGAACACATAATCTTTCACGTATTCATGTCCATATTGTCTTCCTGACAAAATTACTACCCACCTTGGCTCAATTTTAGTTGTTATACAAGTTTCACACAACAACAAATTAATTGGCATTAAGGCTGACTTTTTTAAAGTTAATGCCGCCTTAGATTTATTACAACAATAACACAATACCTTTTCCATTATTTTTCCCCTAATCCTTCAAAACCAATTTCATATGAAATTATGAAATCATCTTTTAAAAAAAACTCTACTACTTCGTTTAATCCATCATTATATTTAATCATTGATCCGTAAGCTCCATCTTTAACTACTGTTCCGTTTTTTTGCTCAGATATAATAAAAACATAAGATATGTTCTTATTGTTGTCTTCCACCTGGTTTGCCCTCCAGCTCTACTCTTACACCATAGGACTCTATGATATTTTTTACCATTTCAATATAATCTATAACTCTCAATTTAAGACCGCCGTCGTATTGTGAAAAATTATCTTCATATAATCTAATTGCTAAAAAATCAGGATACTTAATTATATCCATCTGTAAGTTAGAAGCTGGGCTTTTTAATTGCCTTACTTTTTTTGACATTTCTGCAGTATAAAAAACTGGCTTGTTTGGTTCTCCAGTCCATTGATTAATTCCATGTTTAAAATGATTTTTGTTTTTATCTATAAAATTAGACATGCAAACCCTTTAACTTTTTAATTGTTTCTTTTGTTTTATGTGCATTTTTTGTTTTATCTGGAACTCCAGAAGATAGGTAAACCCCGCCCCACACTCCGTGTCCGTCTGTTTCTACTCCATACTTATAGCACATTGAAATGACTGGACAAGACATGCAGGCCTCGTCAATATTTTTTGCTACATTTATATCGTTCTCATAGGTATCAAAAAACAAATTAGTGTTCATTCCAAGACACAGGGCAAGATCCTGCCACTGGACAATACTCTCATCTAAATTTAAACTATTTAAAATTTTTGACATATTTTAATGGGAATTCCCATAGTCCTTTTTTATTTATTTGAAATTTACTAGAAATTCCCCATGAATTTTTTCTAAACATTCCTTTGTTATTAAAAAACCCATTGTGGGATTTATCCCAAATAACCACAGAATAGTTATCCCAAAAAATATCTGTATTTTTAAGTTTATTTTTTTTAATGAGTATTTCTACTCCAAGCTCTGTTAACGTTAGCAAAAGATCCATTCATTATATTAAATAAATATTCTCTCGGAATAGAGGCAAATTAATATTTGCTACATTTTCCTATTCCGCCATAGGGGGTTAATGATAGTCTAATTATACCGTAAAAATTAGGGGCGTGTCAAGACTTTTTTTGTATTGAAATAACCTTAATTGATTTGATTTCTTCATCAATTCCAAATATATCTGATATGTATTCTCTGGCATCCTCTTCATTAAAAGCTTCAACTTCAGCTTTTATTTCCATTTTAATCAGATAGGTGTCCATATTTACTTAATTGCGGATTTTGGTGCTGCGTCCCAATCTGGTCTAGCCACCGACATTACTAGGCTATATGCCCTTTTTTTAAGGAATACCCCGTCGCCATTTGCTTGAGACCCCTTTGAATCTCCGCTGGTATTTCCTTCGTAACAATGCAAATTTTTTCCGTCATTCTTTACAACAATTCCGACATGCTCTGTATCTGTTGGCTTCTTATCAAAATTAAAGAAAACAATATCTCCTGCTTGAGCCTGTCCAATTGGAACAATTCTCTTGTTCTTTGCAAACCATTGTGCTCCTGCATCGCATGATGCAAAGCCTTTCTTTGTTGAAGCGGCAACTAAATGCACAACTCCTGCGTCTGCAAAACATCCAGAAACAAACATTGCACACCATGGCTGGTGGTTCATTCCGTAATTTTTTCCAAAAACTGTATCGTTATTTGGACCCTCTGTATACTTTTGGTCAGCATATTTCTTGGCTGCAGCTACAACTTTTGCTGCCTTTGGATGTATAGATTCTGTCATTTTGTCTCTCCTATTTGGTTATAGGCTTTATGCCATATATACAGTATACCATTTTTATTACTTTTTGATTGACTCATATTTTTTTGGCTTTTTTATCTACAGCCGCAAATGCCTCATTTACTTCTGTTAATGATAATTTACCATCATCAAGGAAGCCCCTGGCAAGCTTTTCTACTACAGTTGCTACCCCTAAAGTTCCTGCCAATATAACTGCCTGAACGGTGCTTATTCCAACTACTGCTCCAGCACCGATTACGCTAAGTCCAGTAGCAGCAAATACTGCAACTATTCTCATCAATAGATTCCATATATTTTTCATTCTTCGTCCTTGTGTCTAATTGGATATGTAATTGCCCATACAATTAAAGTTCCAATAATTGCATAACCAACAATTGTTTTTGCTGATCCGTCAAGAACTACCCAAGCAATAAACATTCCCAATAGGGTCCATAGCTGGTCTATCATATCTTTTATTACTCTCTTAATCATGGTTTTCTCCTTCTGATCCTTGGATCTCCACCTACTGGTCCACCGCCACTTGGTCCTTTAGGAGTTGTTCCTCCAGTTGTTGCTCTAGATGCAGATGATGCGGCATTTGCAGCGGCACTTCCTGCAACGCTAACTGCATTAATTGCAGCATTACTTGCAATAATTGCAGACACTATCATTTCTTCTGCGCCTTTACGCTCTTCATCACTCATATCAGCACCAATATTTAATACAGCCGTTAATGCTTGGCCTGGATCATCAAATACAGCTGAAATAAATTCTGCTGGAGATTCAAGCACCTGTAAAGCTGCCGCTATCTCTGCTACTATTATAACCGAATTTCCATTCTCATCCTGCCTTACTTCAACTGGAGTAGCGTCTGGCAAGTCATTGTAAGTAAGTCCAGCATCTATTATAGCTTCTGCCGTAATTGCTTCCCCATCTGCCGCCTCAATAATTGCCTCTACAACTAATGCTACTTCTTCGCTAGTAAATTCGCCATCAGTAGATAAAGCTTCAGAAAGATTATTAACTTCATCAGATGTAATCTCTCCATCTGCTCTTAATGCATCTAAAATAATTTCTGAATCAGAGTTAGATAACTCTCCACTAGAAACTAACTCATCAATAATGTTTTCAATTTCCTCTACAGTTAGTGGTGGCTCCTCTGCAGGTGGCTCAATAACTGGTGGCTCCTCTGCAGGTGGCTCAATAACTGGTGGCTCCTCTGCAGGTGGCTCAATAACTGGTGGCTCCTCTGCAGGTGGCTCAACTGGAGTTGGAGCAACTGGTGCGGGGTCTGGTGCTGGAGCAATATAAACTGGAGCAACTGCTGCTATCTCTGCTAATTTTGTGGCTAATGTTGTAGCCGCTGTTGATAATGCAGTCAAAGTATTTTGTGAAACAGTTGCTATTGGTGCAATAACCGTATTTGTATTTGCTGTATTTGTTGCAACAACTGCTGTAATTGCTGAATTTAATGTAGCAATTTGTGCATTTGCTGCATCGACTGACGCCAACACTGCTGAATTATCTGGATCAGGGGTGGGAGTAAATGCGGCGCCTTGACTAATTGTTGCGTTATATCCAGCACCAAGATTTGTATCTGGAGTATTAGTTATTGCTCCGCCAGCAGTTTCTCTTACGTTAAATCTTGTTCCGTTTGGTATTGGTCCTGTAACATTGATATCTGCTGACCAGGCACCATTTGCTGGATTTACGTCTGCATCAAATCTAATTTGAGTCATCTGTGTTTCTGCGGTTGTTAATGGGAATACACGAACATCCCATGCAATAGACAGGGTATTGGTTGTTGTTGAATAAGTAATACCAGATCCATTACTCCATGTAGTCCAGTCATACCCCGCTACAGAAACTGAAGGAGCATTTGGTGTAGAAGAGTAGTTTTGTCCCTCGTTAACGCCAAAAGTTAGAGTTGCATTAGAGCTAACATAAACATTTGAATATGTCACTCCACCTAGTTGTAAATTAAATGGTAAGTTCATAAGAATTCCTGCGTCATCTGTATTTGCTAAAACATTTGATGTTGTTCCAACTGTAGCCACTAAAGCATTTACTGCGTCTTGAGCGGTATTGATTGCAACGTTTGCCTGAGTTAATTGTGTTTGAGCCTCTGTCCGTGCAGGAGTTACTGCTGCTACCGCAGTAGTTGCTGTTGCTATAGTTGCTGTGGTTGATTCTACTGATGTTTGTGCTGACTGAATTAAAGTAGTTGCTGTTTGTATAAGCAATGGCACTTCTGCTACCGCAGCAGTTGCCGCAGTGACTGCAGTGGTAGCTGTTGATACGGCCGTGTTAGATGTTGTTACTGCCTGTACTGCTGTTGCAATTGTTGCAGTTGCTGTTTCTGATGCTGAAACCGCTTGTGCAACTTCAGTGGTAGCTGTTTCAATGGCTGTATTTACTGCTACTTGAGCAGGACTTACAACGACTTGTTCTTGTCCGCCTTGATCTGTAGCCCACGCATAACTTGGTCCAATAAAAAATAGCCAACCCGTTACAAAAAGGCTAGCTAAAAAGTATTTTAACTTTCTACTCAATTGGATCTCCAATATAACAAAATTTTTGTTATATTGAAATTATATCACAACTAACTATTCAATTTATTTTAGTTACTTAGGATTATCGGTTTTGTAAAACCCATTACCTTTAAACTGAACGCCAAATGATCCAAAATTTCTATCAAGCTCTTTACCACATTTTTCACAACAATACTCAGGTTCATCTTCAAAAATACCACGCTCAAAAGATATTATGTCATCTTGAGAACATTTACATTTGTATTCGTATATTGGCATTACTTACCGCTCTTTTTCCTCGCTTTAGCCAAAGCATCAAAGTCTTTTATTTTAGTATCTCCTAGGTATCCCCAGGCATGACCATCATTAATCATTTTTTGATTAATAGATATGTCTGATCCATCAAGGAATACCCAACCTAAAATTCTTCCATACTTTTCTGATGAATCCATTTTTTCTGTTTTAATCACAACAGTTTTTGATGCATCAATTGCATTTTTTAAATATAATTTTGCTTCAAGACCCAATGCTTTTTCAATTTTATCTGTTGTACGGCTTTCTGGAGTATCTATTCCAGCTAACCTAACTCTTGAAGTAAATGAAATGTCAAAGCCAAGATCTATATCTACGTCAATAGTATCTCCGTCAACAACCTTACTTACTTTCTTTACATAGTATTCAAACATTTTGTGCCTCTCATTTATAATGAGCAGTTTTTTTAAGAAGTCATACTCAGGACTATACCAGTTATTTAACGTCGCTGTCTCCCCCGACAAATCTGCGACTCCCCGATGAAGGGGTGCAGAATACTATTATACTATTAAATCCTACTACCAGACTCTTGAGCCGAAGCTAATGATACTTCTACATACTCTGCTTCTTTTTGTAGTCCCAATATATCAATTGCTCCAGCGTAAGAAAATGCACTTCTCATGCTGTTCAACATGTTTTCAAGGCTATTTTGAATTGGCCCCCTAGGTTGAACCTCACCGCTCACTCCCTCAAAACTTAAAATTTTATTTCTTTTATCCCAGTCATTTCTTGTTGTTATATACTCTTGAGAAGCCAACCCTCTAAATATATGTTTATTGTTTATCATCAAGCACTCATCGTGGCCAGATAATAAGGAACCAAGCATTACTGCTCTAGCGCCTGCTGCAAATGCTTTTACTGCATCTCCAACATTTTTAATACCACCATCAGCAACTAATCCATTTACATGATCATCTTTTACATTTTCATAAATATTCATAATTGAAGATAATGTTGGAGTTCCAAACCCAGTCATTAACCTAGTGGTACAAGCGGCACCGCCTCCAATACCAACTCTAACAGAATCGCACCCAGCGTCCATTAGCATTTTGTATGCTGGATAAGAAGAAACATTTCCGCACATTATATGAACATGGTTGGGAACAAGTGATCTTAAGTTGGATATCATGTCGGCAGTTGCCTGCAGGTGACCATTTGCTACATCGACAAGAACAATCCTAATATCACTTGAAACAATCTTATCTGTTATCTGCTTATCATAAACATCTTGTCCGCTTATAGTCAAGCCAATTTTGTGTTTATTTATATTTGATATTTGTTGTATTTTTTCATCAATAGATTTAGATCTTTCTGTCATTCCAATACACCCAAGGGATTGAAGTCCGTGGAGCATTGCGCTTGTTGAAATTGATTCCATTGGTGCTGAAATAATTGGTGAATGTAGCGTAAGTACAGCTTCAGGATTATTTGGATTTCCTAATTTTGTTTCCAGCCTAATGCTGGCTCTTGTAGAAATTGGAGACTTGTCGTGAGGAACAAGAAGAATGTCATCAAAACAAAGACCATTAATGGAAGTATTTTTTTTCATAATATTATTTCCTTTTTTGTGTTGGTGCTACTGGCGCCTGTTAGTATATTATATCTATAATGTGCCTGCCAGTCAATAGCATCTTGCTTGTCATTTAATAGGGGTTGGCCCTTTATATTTAGACTGGTATTAAGAAGCACTGGACAGCCAGTATCCAAATACCATTTTCTTAATAACATGTGCAAGCCTGGGTGCTGTTCTCTATTTACTGTCTGGACTCTAGACGTGCCATCTACGTGAACAACAGAAGGTATTAAATCTGGTTTTTTACATTTTACGGCATATTGCATGTATGGTGAAGTAAAATTCATTTCAAACCATTCACTTGCAAATTCTTCTAGCACTACTGGTGCAAAAGGTCTGAAGGGCTCTCTTTGCTTAATCATATTTACCTTGTCTTTAATAGATGGGTCTCTAGGATCAGCCAATATGCTTCTATTTCCAAGAGCTCTAGGTCCATACTCTGCTCTTCCAGTTGCCACAGCCGCTATTTTATTAGTCTTTAGCTCTTCAAGTATCTGATTAGTTGGATATGTTCCTTCCATATCATAGCCTAAGTAAGGAGTTTTCCATTCTAAGTGCTTACCATAGAACGCTGCTGCTGCACCTAATGACGAACCAGCATCTCCTGGGTTGGGCATAATCCAAACACTATCAAATATTTTCCAAAGCAATGTATTAGCAGAACAGTTAAGAGCACAACCTCCCATAAAAACTAAATTTGTTTTTCCAGTTATTGATTTAGCCATATTCATAAATTCAATTAGTCTTTGTTCATAAATTAATTGAGCAGAGGCTGCAATATCAAATTTATCTTGGTCTGACACCCAGCCCCAGTCAGTAATTCCTTTATGAAAATTGTATTTTTGTTTTGTTATGCTTGGAAAATATTCATTAACTTTTTTTAAATACTTATTTGGATCTCCGTAACCAGCCATTCCCATCATAATGTATTCTTCTTGATTTGGCATTAACCCTATAAGCTGAGTAAATGCGGAATAAAATAAACCAAAACTAATTGGATAATTTTGTTTATACTTAAGTTTAATTTTTTCTCCTTCTCCAACCCAAATAGTTGAAGTATTATATTCTCCTATTGCATCAAGTACAACAATAACGGCGTTATTAAAAGAACTAGTATAGTATCCTGCTGCAGCATGAGAGTAATGATGGCTAAATGATTTTCTAGGTATTCCTGGCAAAAGAAATCTTGGCTTCCAGTCTCCTGCGCCACCACTTATAAATAGCCTAGAGGCCTTTAGAAGCGGTTTCTCATAGTAGGCTACATAATCAGGTACACCATAAGACAAAGCATCCTTAATTAAACTATCATTGACATACCAGTCATTTTTTTTCTTGCTGTATCTTTCTGAATGCCCAGCAAATAAGATCTCTCCATCTTTAATTAAAGATACAGATGCATCATGAGATGTTTCATTTATTCCTAAGATTATTGGCATTATGTGCTCATCTGCTTAATAAATTCTTCTGCCCAGTGTATGTGTTTATGTGCTCCATAATGACCATATTGAGAATTTAAATTATTTATGTCGGTGTCAAAAGCAAGATCAAAATTATTTCCATATTTTATTTTTTCTGATTGGTGGCATATCTCTTGGTTTTGACAAGGCTTTCCTGTATCCATACACAAATCTTTTTCAATTTTGTTTTTATGTATAAATATTCTTCTTGAATCCTCTATTTTTTGATGCCACAAATTATTTTTTAAGGGTATAAAATTTTTAAAAGATAATTTATTGTTTATAATATAATCTTCTTGTTCTTCAACCCATGTTCCCCACAAAAAATTAATCCCAGATTCTTTACAATACATTTCTAAAAATTTTATATACTGCAGAGACAACGCAAATGTTAACTCCTTTGGAATAATATTATTTGCATCATGTGGCTGTTGTGATATTCTTGCGTAATCTTCATGCTCATTCAAAAGCAAATGATAATTCTGTTTTCCTAATGTATTTATCTTAGGAGACCCTGGACGGCGGCCATCTTTGCTTGAGCTCATGTGACTGCCTTCCGAATACATTTCCATTCTTAAAAAATCTGGGAATAGGCATAGCAAATTTTTAGGATTTCCAAATTCTTTAAAATAATTAAATAAATTATTTACAATAAATTGAACAGAAGCTCCAGAAGCACCTAAATTAAATGCTTTAATATTTAAACTGGATGCAACAAGGTTTCCCCAAATTGCTTCTTCCACAACCCCTTCTCCATAAGTCATAGAGCACCCAGAGAATACAAGGTCCGCATTACTTTCAAATTCTTTTGATCGATATGAGTATTTATTTACAGAGTAAACATCTTTATTTTCGTTAGGGTCCCATGCTATGCGATCATAAGCATGCTGTATTTGTGGTCCGCCCACTAATCCAGGACGTGCCTCATTCCAGTTCCAGTCATCGCTGAATATACTCATTTAGTAAATAAACCTAGGCCTATCATCATCTTTTTTTCTACGAAACTTTAACTTTATTTTATATATAAAATATTTAAATGCTATCATTGTAACCTACTAGATATATAATTGTATAGATCTTCTGCTGCATGTATGTGCCAGTGAAATCCATTATGTGCCCCTCTACCATTATTTTTTTTTCTATCTGCAGCAACATTAAATAACAACTCATTACTTAGATCAAGGTGACAATCTAAACTGTTATAGTTACCATCAACCAAGATGTCGTTCTCTATTGTATTATTATCAAGCCAGAAGCTGGGGGTGTGGTAATTTTTGGGCACTCTGTACCACCCATTTGCTTTTATCCAGCAATAATTTTTATGGTATCCAGGATATTTATCTTCAATTTGTTTAAAAAGGGACTCTTGGTATCCATGATTCCATACGCTCCAAACAAAATTGATATTATTTGACTCACAGTATTGCTCTAGCATATCTATCATGATCGTATCATAAAAAAAAGCAATTTTATTTGATATAACTTCTTGAGGCGTATACGGAGCTTTTGCATATCTTGCTAATTCATATTTATATAAATCTGCAGTCAAGACAAAATCTTTAATAGAACCAGGTGAGTTATACAGTTTTGCCTGCTTAGAATTGGATTCAGGGTTTTGCATTTCGTCTTCTAAATAAGGATAAGAAAACCTATGCATCGGGAATAAAGCTACAATATGTTTAGGGTTACCATATTTTTTAAAATAAAAAAAACATTTAGCTACTTGTATGGCTACTGAGTCTCCACCGACTGCCAAAGAAGAAAAACTTAGTCCTAGTTTTTCTGACAAAATATGAGGGTACGTTTTTTCTACAGGAAGGCCATCTCCTCTAGTAAACGAATCACCTAAAAATAAAATGTCAGATTTATTTTCAAATTCTTGGCTTCTATATCCTAAAGCATTTTTATGATATTCAATAGGGATAATGTCTTCGCTGTAATTTTCGTATCCTGCAAGATTAATATCTTGAAGTAAAAGATTTTCCCAATTATTTAAACTATTCATTGTTTTCTCCTTTTAATGCTTTAACATTAGATTCAACTATCTGCTGCACATATTCAGAAAAATGTTTTCTTATAGATCCCATCGGCCTTGATCCGTACGATTCCCAAATTCTTTTATATTCAAGCACATTGTAATAGCTTGTTGGGCATAGCGTATACCCATCATACTCTTTTAATGTTGAAGGTAGTGGGACATGCTTGGTACAACATTTACACCTTTTTGCATTTTCTTGGTACATACTCATATTATTTCCATATTCTCTAGCGATGCAGATAAAGATTCGGGTATCCTGGGTGCTCGAATCATGTTTTGAACATATTCTTTTTCTTTTGTTATTCCAAAATCATTATCATAACTCATAGATTCATAGTCATGTATTTTAATTTCCTCATCACGCTTTATTCTAGTTCTACTGATTGAATTATATATAGCCCCGCACACGGCATCTGACAAATCCTTTGAACCTTTTCTTGGGTGGTCCACCTTATCTCTATTAATTTTAAGCTGAAGTAATTCATCAATTAAAAGCGGAATATGTGGTCCAGACACTCTTTCTTCTAGTACTACCATTGCCATGTCATCATAGTGTTTTTTTCCAACAGACAAAATTTCTGTATTAATACCATACGCCTTTAGCTGTTGCATCATGTCGTGAGAGTTCCACCTATCGAATGTACACACTTTAATATTAAAACCTAATGTTCTTAGCGATAGGATGTAGTCTTTTACTTCAGTAAAATCTACAGACTTAGATGGGGTTGGAGTCCAAAATCTAACTGCGTCAATTTCTACAATTGGTGCTGGTTGTGAGTAAGTATCTGTTACCTTAATATCTACCCACTTATTTACATGGGCCATAGCAACTGCACAATGGTCATGCTTTTGCGCTAAGTCTACGTGTAAAAAATATTCTTTTTCTTCTTCTGGCTTAAACCAATTTTCTAATCTTCCAAATTGGTCTACTGCCAGGTTCATTTTATTAAATGCTTTTTCAATTTTTTCCCTTGATTTAAAAAATGCATCTACTGCCTCTGTTGGCATACAAGCAAATCGGCCCAGGGCGTCTGCTGAATTTTTATGAAATGCAACTGTAAAATCTGTTATATTTTTAGTAGGATTGACTTCCCAGGTGGGTCTTTTTAGTGCAAATACTTTTGGGTACACATAAGACAAGATGTGATCTTCTTCCCAAGATACTTCAAACTCATTTCCTTCCGTGTTATCTGGAAGGTCCTGATTTAATTTTAATAATTGAGTTCTTAATATTACTTCTTTATTTGCAATTACAGACTCATAAAACTTTTGAATTGGATCGTTTTTAAATCTAGGGAAAGATAATAATATAACTTTACCAAAATCTGGAAAACGAGAATCAACTGATGCTCTATACATATCATATATTGCCTCTGCGGTTTTTGCTTGATCATGCCCAGATGTGCTTTCCGTAGCAAAACCAGATATTTCATCTAGGATTACAGCAATTACATTGTAGCCTTCCCAAGCCTCTCTTTCCGAGTGTCCAGAGTGTACTGTTATTGATTTATCAAATTTAATTTCAGAAGCCTTATCTGTATACTTGCCAGCAAACCATGGAGAGTTTTCAATTCTCATTTTGAATCCTTTAAAAAATACATTGTTAGCTTGCTGAGCGTTAATGGCAATATTTAAAATATCAATAGCGTCTCTGGGAGGTTTTCCATAATATACTGCTGGGTCTCTTAAACAAAGAAGCAAATATACCATGTAAGCAACAGCAATAGTAGAGCAATAGTCTTTTCCAGATCCCTTACCAAGCTGCGCTACAACTTCTACACAGGTTTGCTTAAATATTTTTTTGCCTTGCTCCTCACCGTATATATTAATAAGAGTTGACTCTTTATATATCTGAGAGCTTTTTTCAATTAATAAATACTGATACTCTGATAGTGGGGGCAAACCCAGGTATTGTGCATTAGTAACAAACGTTTGTAAATCTACTGGTTTTTCTTCAAACTCATCACCATCTAGGATTTCTATAAAATCTGAAAAATCAAGGGACATAGTCAAATTCCTTTGGTACTTTAATATAATTAAAAAAATGATTTGAGTGAGAGTATCTAAATTCACTTTGTACTTCATTTACTTGATGCATACAATGCTTTTCTGAACTATGGATTACAAGATCCCCCTTTTTAGGCCTATAGGATATTCCTTGAGCTGCGTAGTAAAGATCTCCTCCTTCAAAATCATTAAAATATAAGATCAAGGCACTTATAATGTTTTCAGCTAATTTAAAATCTTGTCCATCTTTTAAATTAGCGCTGGCCTCTCTTACGGGCATAAAATCAAAACTGTCTGAGTGCCTTTTGCCAATTGCACCTTTTTTCATTCTTACTATACCTTTATCGGATCCTAAATATACTTCTTTATCAAGTAGAGATTTTACTCTATCATGGATTGGATTAAGTTCTTCTATTTTTTTAAGAGATCTTTCTTGCCCAGCAATGCCGATCCACTTTTCATCTTCAATATTCTCTGCAACTTTGCACATCGTATTACATTCATCATCAGACATAAAATTATTATATACATATATATCTTCACCAAGCTTATTAAATCCTTCAGTATTAAACATCGGACACCTTCTGGGATTCTATTATTTCAATTGGCTCTACTATGCCAGTTATTTGAGAAAGCTTTTTCATAATTTCTCGTCTTACATCTGGGTAGTCTTTTGCAATATCCTTTAAAATTGAAACTAACAGTTCTTGTTTTCTTTCTGTTTCAAGAATTTGAGATGCAATTTGATTATTTTCAAGAAGACCTACGGACTGCAACATGGCAATTCTTTTTGACTCTATATCTGCAATAAGCTTTAGGGTTCCAGATTTAACATTTAGTTGTCCCGCCTGATCCGCATCCTCTACTGTTTTCCAAGCTTCTTTGATAAGCATTGCATAGTGTTGGTCTGCACCCATCAATGCTTCTTTAGCCCTATCTCTAACGCTGGTATCGTTGTGTACTACGGCTTTCCATTCATCAATATATTCTAAAACTTCTTTTCTTGTAAATCCAGTAATAGTAGATATTTGGGTTGGGCTGTTACCTCTTAGAAGCTCTGAAACGACCTGATTCATTCTATCAAAATGCACTAATGGCTCTATTTCACTCATTTTATGATTATACTTCTAGTCAACTAAAAAGTCAATTAACGCTTGACCTTTAATTTAAATTTGTCTATATATCTCTGTATGGTCATGGCGGATACTCCGCATTCGATCCCAATTTCTACAATATTCTTTTTTTGAACTACATATCTGCTATACAGCCAATTCTTATCTTGATAAAGCTTCATCTTTTCCACCTCATATTTATTATACTACCTTTTAGTAAGAACCTCATTAGAATAATAGGCAATTCCAAATGAGTCTGCCACGTCAAAATCCGATAGGCTTAAGTTATATTTTTTATTAAAATAATCTACAGTTCTTTGCTTCCTCATATTACGTAATTGATTTTTATACCAGGAGTCTGCATATCCTGGGTTAGCCAATCTTATTGCAGATTTTTCATCCTTTGTCGGATTTTTGTTGCCAATGTACGCCTGCCAAGAGGATGGGCTAATAGTAATAACCTTAGCACCAGTAGACATAAGCTCAGCAATAACAACTCCATAGACATAAGACAATTTTATCACAGCATCGGGTGATCTGACAAGTATGGCACCCTCTACCGCAATATAATCACTTTTTAGGTCTTCAAGCATTAAGCTCATTCTAACTTTAGCATTATATATCTTTTCATAAATATCTTGCCCAACTAGGTCTATCTTCCCCCATTTTAACGGGACATTGTTTTCCATTAAACAAAAAGCTATAGAGCTTGTCGAAGCATCTATTCCGAGAACCCTAGAGGCTTTTGTTTTTACTAGGCTAGCCAATGTCATCGATTATACCCATTAGTCTAGAGTGGTGTTTCTTTTTCATTTTTTTAATGCATAAAGAGCATATCTTATTGTCGTTATACCTACTAAGATATTCTGGGCAACTTTTGCACTTTCTTTTTTCTCCAGCTCTTATTGCTTTTTTTTCATAATACTTTTCCATGATTCTTTTATTTGTTGCAACCCTACAACAGTTGTCACAACAATATTTTTGATTATGAGTTTGTGCCTCAAAATCTTTTTTACATTCTTTGTTAGCGCATATCATATATGGCTAACCTTCATTAATTCTATATCTACCGTCCCAGGGTCGGATGACTTATCCCAACAATCTTTTTTAATTGGGCAATATGTGCATGGCAATTTATACTTTGTTGCACCTTCTGGCCTTGTAGGCATTTCATTATTATTAAAATTATCCCACACCAATTTCATCCATTCAAAAGCATCTTCAATGATTTTCTTGTTTTTATCATTCATTGAAACTGGTATAACTATAATTTCTTGTGTATTTTTATTTTCATACATAAAAAATCCTTCTTTAGCATTCTTTAATTTCATGTATGTTAATAGCTGAAGTAGATGATTGTCTGTTGGCTTCATTTCGGCCTGTCTGGCGTCCCACACTTCTTGCTTAGCTGTTTTTATTTCACCAATGACAGTTTCACCATCATACTCCATGACCAGATCAATAAATCCTCTAACTGGTGGATACTCATTAATAATTTCTTCTTCTTCGGCCCTCCACTCTGGCATAGTGGCAATTAATTTTTGAAGTCTTTCGTGAGCTTGAGTTCCTTGTGCCATATTGGCAACTGCTACGGCATCATTGTTGTCAATAAAAACTGCTCCCGAAAAAGCCATATACCAATATCTTGGACAAGTGCCATGACCAAATCCAAGAAGGCTGGGGCTAAATGATTTCTTTGTCATTTCTCCGTCTGCACGTTTTGTATTTCGATACGACTCATCAAGTAAGCTGGCAAAAAGCTCTGGGTCAAAATACTTTCCAGTATGCTTTTTAAATTTAAGGTTCTTTACAATATCTCTAGCCATTTATGAGTTATATCTAACGACATACTTAAGTGCATCTACAAGTTTGTCTATGGACTCCTTTACTGAATAGTAAATATTCTTTTTATTATTGTTTACTGTTCCTGCTTTATCTTTAGCAATTGTAGAATACACAGAAGCCAGCACGGCAAACTTAGTAGACATTGCTTGAAGCTCCATAATTAAATGTGGGGCTTTTGCAGATGGAACATCTGGATTCATTAAAAGTTTTACCACAATAGCCAGCGCTTTATCTAGGTGTTCATCTTTCATAAATTCATGAAGGTCGTTGAACTCCGTAATATCACTAATTAGCTCTAAAGTATTTTTATCATTTGTCATTTAAAAAAATAACCTCCATATTCCATCGCATTGTACACCAAAACCTTGTAAAGTAATTCTTCTGTCGGTGGAAAATGGTTTTACTGATCCCGCTGCTGCATGTATTTGTTGTCCAGTATGAACGATCATTTTTCCTGGTATGTGCTGCAGTACACCTGGTATTTTATTTAACATTTTATAATCTAAATATTCAGAGTTTGTTTCCCTTTCATAATAGTTATATCCTTTATATATTTCTGCAATTTCACCTTCCATATAGTAACCAAGATCTGGCTGATCCCAAAGCAAGAGCGCTGCGCCGTGTTCTGGCATTTCAATGGCAAGCGTATAACTTATAGATTCTGGATTAATATTTTTATACTTACTCCAAATATAATCTAGAAAATAAGTCTGCCCATCAGAATGAATTTGGCAGGCGCCAGACAGCGGGAGCCTCTCTTCTTTTTTAATATTATTTGGCTTTGCTTCACCATGGATAAAAAATCCTGGGATTGGGGCCTCGTCTATAATTAACTCACATTCTCCAAGCTTATTACTTAGTGCTTCTAATATTTTTTTATATAGATCTGGAAAATTTTTTCTTAAAAGATTGTTGTTGTACTTAATTTTATCCAACAGATCGCTATTAACTGGCTTGTCTGGCTTTATGTCTGCATGAGTTGCCAAGCCTAGCGTGTAAAAATGAGTAGCCCATTCGGGTCTTCTTGCCCACTCAGAACTTAAACGGTCAATGGTTTGAGCATAGACTTTGCATTCATCTTCAGACAATACATCAATAACAAAATGCTCAATCATTTTACGCTTGTGACCCCTGAGCTTTCTTTTTTTTACCGTAGGCACCTAGGTCGGCTTTTATTGTTCCATCTTTTCTGACCCTAACAATTCTACCATTTTTAATAACAGTAGGATTAAAAGGTATTTTATTATTCGATCCCATCTTGGCCCCTTACGTGTAGATTAAATTTGTCAACTTGGTGCTGACCAATTTTATTTCCAAAAGCATCTGTACCAGCTTTATAGAATTTTGGTTTAATTCCTTCAGCATTTAACTTTTTTATTTCGCTTACATAACTCACCTGGGCGTGATAATCATCTCCTGCAAAAGATTTATCTTTAATGTTAATTACAGAGTTGTTTATATCCGATACATTTATTGGTAATACACAGGCAACATCTGTTCCAGCTGGTATGGTGTAGATCTTGGTATCGTATAGTTTTAAAACTAATGGAAATGGTGCTCTAAAAAAAGAAGATGTTAGCAGGGTTGTAACAACATCATAATCTTTTCTTTTATCCGATAAATTATTTGGAACTTCCATGGTCAGCAATGAAACATCAATATCGGTTTCAAATATGAGATTAGTAACTAAACTTACAGTTCCTTCTCCCCTTCCCTCCCAAACCATTCCAGTTTTAGTTATTTCTTTTGCTGGCTCGTGAAGCTTTCCGCTCCAACAAAAACTTATATCCTCATCATAATATAGCCCATATCCAAAAGAATTAGCTGAAACTATCGGGTAACAGCTGTATGTTTCAGGATTCATCCAGCCTCGTTGAGGCTTGAGTTGTCTAATCTTAAAAGATTTTTTATTTTTATTTCCAGTTCTTACTACAATATTATACATTTTTTTTCTCCCAAAAATTAATTAATTCTTCAAGAACGGTCCACTCTATAATTCCAAGCCTGACCTTTGACTCATCCCCTATAATAATTTTTAATGCTGGGTGCATATTTCTGCTTACCTTAAAAGTATCTGTACAAATCTTTGCCCAGTTATCCTTGTTTAGTGTAAATGATGAGCTAGCCTCTTTATAGTCTACTAAAAACTGTCTCCATTGTGCGTCACCCTTTTGATAATCTCCACGTCCAGAATTTTTCTGAGCTTTGGCGCCATCTCGCTTTACTTCAGATCTTTCAGACATCATAGCCTATCATTTATATTAATTTCATTTGAATCTATTTTTATTATTTGTAAGCTATTTTTAATGTAGTCACCTTCTATAACTTCAATTTCAGCAGTTGGATTATTACTTTTAATAGAATAGTTTGCAACCCAGTGTTCGTCTGGATCACGTTGATAATCTACAAAAATTCTCAAAAAATACCTATCCGATCCTTTAAAAGATTTTACCGCATGATAAAATGGTTCTGTTGATGGCATAACAACCGCATCGCCTATGGACGGCTTGTACTTATAGCTTTTATTTGATACTGAGTCATATGCACAAATTTCTCCACCTTCGTAATCGTCATTTAAATAAAAATTTACAGTGATAACGTGTCTACGGGTTTTAAAATCGCTAATCATGGGAAATTCATCTACGTGATAATCCATTAACAGGTCTTGTTTCATTTTATTTACACTTTCAAGATCATACCTAAAATAATCAATTTCGTAGTTTGATTTTTGTTCTTTTACTTTTGACCAATCTTTTATAAAAGATGGCCATATGCCTTTTTCATTTTCAAAACTTTCAAAATAGTCTCTTTTAATAAATTCAAAAGCATCACAAATTTCTATTAAATATTTATTTTCGTCATTTTTATATTCACGGGTTTTATCAAATTCCGAAAACCTTCTTTCGCCTTGTCCATACCAAACCTTCCAATCCATAAAGCAAGACTCTACACTATTATTTTTTAATTTTTCAATTAACTCTTTGCTATTTTTAAATAAATTTTTATAAATAACAATTTGTGGAGCTACAACAATTTTTTCTATTTTATTATATTCCATTTAGCCCATCCTATGAATAGTCTCATGTCCTTGAGAACAAGTCCACTTCATTATTAAATTCTCAGGATCCCACAACCCACCATCTACATCTAGATCACATTCGGAGCACGGCTTTATTCCTGAAAGAGGTTCGAATGTAGAATCGGATTCCTCTTCTTTTCCTTTTAAAAATTCATTAAGATTTGGCATCAATGTCCTCAATTAATTTATCAACAACTTTTGGATTTTCTCTTAGATACGTTACCGCCTTAGCACGACCTTGAAGTCTTTCGCCATTAACCGTATACCATGCTCCACCCTTTTCTACCGCTCCTACCATTTCTGCAACATCAAGAGTTTCTCCAACTAGGTCTACTCCTATATTTTCTCCTTGATAATAGAAATCATACTGTCCTGATAGATTAGGGGGGCCGAGTTTGTTGTAATCAATAATCCAATTGACTGGTCTGCCAACTCTTTGTTCAATGATTTTATCGCCAACTTTAATGCCAGCTTTGATAGCATTAGCCTCAGCCTCGGAAGACCAGAGCTTAATAACGGTGGAAGAGAAAAATTTGACTGCCATTCCTCCTGTCGGAATGTGGGAGGCATGCATAGATCCAAACTGATTTCTTTGTTGTGAGATGAGTACCAATAGTGTATTTTTGTTTGCATAATTTAACATTTTGACTGCATGAGTCATATCCTTTGCTTCTGCTCCGATTTGCTTAGTGTCTTGCAAATCTTTCATTTCATTTCCATCTTTTTCAAAATAAATAGCTGGAAGTAAAGCAGATATTGAATCTACAACAATTATATCTACTCCAGCGTCCATTAATTTGGTTGCTACATCTACCATATCATTAACTGTTTTTGCTGGTGAATAAATGAGCTCAGATGAATTTACTCCAAGTGTCTCTGCCCATGTCTGATCAAAAGATGCTTCTGCATCAATCCACGCACAAGTCTTTCCTTCTTTTTGCGCCAGGGCAATCATCTGTAAACAAAATGAAGATTTTCCAGCAGACTTATTGCCCCATACAAGGGCTTGTCTTCCAAAACCAAGACCACCCTTTAACGCCATATTTAAACCAATGCTTGGCGTTTTTTGTTTTTCAACTTTAATGTCTTGTGCTGATTGAACTCTTGCTCTTGTTTTTGGATCTAATTTTGCTAGTATATCATCTAGTTCGATAGTCATTATATTCCTTTGTTATACCCATTATACCATTTAAAACAGGTTGTTGTGAAGAGGGGGTCTATTTAAATTTATTTGCATTTTTTTTGCAAGCTGCTCATCTAGGCTATCGGTAATTAATCCACCGTCCATCATTGCAGCATAAACATCCAGCATTCTAATTAAAACATCTGCCATCTCTTCTACAATTTCTTGAGATCCTTTATTTTTTCGGATAGCTTCCAAAACCTCAGTAACTTCCGAATGGACCAAAGCAAGTTTATTGCCAATTTTATCATGACTGATTGGCCCCTTCCAAAATCCTTTTGAAATAGCAGTGTCATGCAATATAGCAGAAAGTGCGTCTAGGCCGTAGTCTGTAACCATGGTTACATCGTTATTGCTCATTAGCATTTTCTTTATTATCAGATTGTGCACCGCTGCCTATCTTAAAGGTAAAGGTTTGATTATCAGAATTATAATCAACCTGTAGGTCTTTGTCCTCGTTAACCGAATTTAAAAATTTTGCTACTGGGATCGATACCTCTCCTAAATGTTCTACTAAAGATACCAGAATCCTAGTCACATTCATATTTGCAAAAATTTCTTGAACGCTTTCTTCTGCCATACTGTTGCTCCTATTTCTATTATTTTTCTTGGAGTGCACCAAGATATTTACTTTATTTCCTTAACCATGATTGTGCCGTCGTCTAATTCAGACAATACCACAGTGCATTTCATTCCTTCACGCATTTTTGCTAACGATATCTTGTACATGCTTGGAAATACAATTACTCTGGTAAGCTCTCTTTCTCTATTTGATAGAACTATGTGGCTCATTGTTTTACCAGCTTTAGTAATATACGGAGTAAAGTTAACTACAATATATTCATCTTTATTTAAATCATATTCTTTTCTATAAAGGTAGTCCACGAACATGTCTTTGCTGTTTGGATCAATATCACTTATTTTTACATACCTTGCAATACGATTATCTCCAACTAAAACAAAATACATTTGTCCAGTCTCTATCTGTGTTTGCTCGTTATGGAAAAGACCAACTGATCCCGTTTCATCTACAAGTTCTACTCTTGCCCAGCCAGATCCTCTTTTAATAGATTTAACCATTCCAAACATAACAAACGAACCAAGATCATCAAATTCTGAAATTGGTCTGGCTTGAGACTTTATTCTGGGTGGAACCCCTTCAAGGTTAAACGTTGGTATTCCTAAGTACTCATAATAATTTTCTTTTTCTTTACCACTTCTTTCGTTATCATCAAAAGCTGCGCCACCAATAGCATTAAGGGCAGCAACTGCTCGACTATTAATCCCGCTACCCTTTTCTGAAACTTTTTGTGAAAAATCAGAATAGCTGGCGTATGGTCTTTTTTCTATAATTTTATTCGCTATGCTATCAGATATGAATTTTACTTCAGCAAGACCAAAAACAATTTTGTCTTTTTGTAAAGAGAAATTAACATCTGATTCATTAATGTGTGGCAAAGACACTCTAAGCCCTAGTCTTTTTGCTTCAATTAGATATTCGGTTCTTGCGTCCTTGTCATTTTCATTTTTAAGAATCGAAAACATAAATTCAATTGGATAATAATTTTTGAGCCAAGCAGTGTAATAACTAAGCATAGAATATGCAACAGCGTGACTACGATTAAAAGAATAACCCGCATGAGCTTCAAAAGTTTGCCAAAGGGTCTCTGCTTGTTTTTTAGAAATGTGTTTTGAAGCCCCATCAATAAACTTATCCTTGAACTGGTCAAACTCTTTTGCATCTTTTTTCTTTCCAATAATCTTGCGGACCTTATCAGCCTCTGACCAAGTCATACCACCAAGGTGTACGCATGCCTGCATAACCTGCTCTTGATATATGATAACACCATATGTGTTCTCGGTGAAAGGCTTCATTATTGGGTGAATGTAGCTAACCGCTTCATTTCCATGTTTACGTTTAATGTAAGAAGATCCTACCGTATTCATTGCTCCTGGTCGAACTAGAGCATTGGAGGCCGCAAGTTCTTCAAATTTATCTACACCAACTTTAATTAATAGATTTGTGTAAGGAGTTGCTTCTGCCTGAAAAACACCTTTTGTATATCCATCGCTAAGCATCTTATAAACATTTGCGTCATCCATTGCCAGACTAGACAGATGAATTTCTTTTCCGCTTCTATCCTTAATAGACTTCAGGGTATCAGAAATTACAGACAAGGTCTTAAGTCCTAGTGCATCTAGTTTGATAAGACCTATATCTGCAACCGTATCCATGTCGTATGCAACAACAGGAATTCTTCCTGATACTTTATCTTGTGCATCTTCACGAGATTCAACTGGTGCAAACTTTCTAATATCATCTTTTGCAACAACTACTCCAGCAGCATGTACTCCAACAGATCTGATTCTTCCACGTAGCTTTTCTGATAGCCATATGACTTCAGGATATCTGGCTCTAAATTCTTTAGTATTGGGAGAGTCTATAAAATCTTCAAATGTATCAATTGATTTTAATGCACGATTTACTTCTTGAAGTGGAACCATGAAAACACGTGCAGCATCTCTAATAACACCCTTATCTTTAAAGTATGTATATGTAGAAATTGATGCTACGTGCTTAAACTTCTTTTTTAAATAATCTTTAACTTCTTTTCTTCGGCGATCTTCAAAGTCCGTATCAATATCTGGAAAGTCATTACGCTCTGGGTTAATGAATCGGAAAAACAATAGGTCATATTCTATTGGATCTACATCAGTAATTCCTAATGCATAACAAACTAAAGATCCTGCAGCAGAGCCACGTCCAGGCCCAACCATAATGCCATTTTCTTTAGCCCAATTAATCATATCTGCAACAACTAAGAAATAGGAAGCAAAATTTTTATCTTTAATAATCTCAAGCTCTTCTATAAGCCTTTGGTCATATACGTCATTTCCCAGCCAGTTCTCTCTCAGGCGTAGCCTTTCTAGGCCTTCAAAGGCCATATCAGACAGTTTTTGGTCGGCATTGGTCTTTGGGATAGGTAGTAGGTCTAAACCCCTGTTAAAATCGTATTCTGAGACTTTATTGGATATCTCTATAGTATTTTCATATATATCTGTTCTAGTTATACCAATCTCATTAAAATCAAATTCAATTTCAGGTCTGCTCTGAATAAATAAATTATATTTCTGAAATGATATTTTTCTGTCTGGATATAAGTAGTTTAGTCTATCCCCTATGTCTTTAATTTTTCTAGACGAATCGAAGTCTGCCTCTTTATCCATTTTGGGAGATGTAGATAGAATCAGCATTGCTTCTTCTAATACCCTATCTTCTTCTTTGGCGTAATGGGAATCGCTGGTTGCCACCATCTTAATTCCTAATTCATCTGACAACTCTATTAAACCTTTGTTTACTTCCGCTTCGTTGTGGGCCTGAATTTCTACATAAAAATCTTCTTTGAACTGATCTTTAAATTCTTGTAACAAAAGCTTTGCTTCATCCATATTTCCTTTTGCAATACACTTTGCCATAATTCCGTTCATGCAGCCAGACAGGACAATTACTCCTTCTTTGTATAGAAACAATATCTCTCTATCAATTCTTGGCTTATGATAAAAACCTTCATTCCAAGCTAGCTCTTGAAGAATATTTATATTCTCTAAACCTTTTTGGTTTTTTGCAAGAAGAATTATATGATTATATGCCTGAATTGATTTATCAGTTTTAGATGAACGGTCAAATCTATCTGTTGGTGATATATAGGCCTCAACTCCAAGAATAGGCTTTATTCCACTATCCCTGCATGCTATTTGAAAGTCTCTATGGGATGAAAGTGTTCCGTGATCTGTTATTGCTAAAGAAGTTTGTCCAGCATCCTTAGCGGCATTAACAAGTTCAATCGGTGAGTTTAACCCATCCATTAATGAGTAATAAGAATGTACATGTAAGTGCGTAAAGTCTTTATTCAAAGTCTACCTGATTCTCAAAGTGTTCTGGTGAAATGGTTTGCTTATCGTCATCCATTGAACCGCATACAGTGCAAGTTACTTGACCGTCAAGGTCCAGCTCAAAGGTGCAGTTGTGCGCCATGTTAATGAAAACTATCTCCACAAGCGCATGAGCCTTGTGCATTAGGATTATCTATTGTAAAGCCCTGCTTCTCTATTGTATCTACAAAGTCTAGGTTCGAGCCCTGTAAATAAGGATCCGACATTCTATCTAATCTAAGATCAAAGCCTTCAAAGGGATAGATTACATCGCCCTCTTTTTCTTCATAGTCAAAGTAGGTTTGATATTTAAGTCCAGAGCATCCTCCAGGTTGAACAGATACACGTAGGAATTGAGGTCGTCCAGGTGTAGCTATCTGAGAGTCTTTTATCAGCTCTGCCACTTTCTTTACTGCATTATTGCTTAATATCATTTAGTATCCACCCATACATTCATTGCGAGTATGATAAAGTCTAATCTTAGTCATTGTCTTTTTATTCGGAGCATAAAACTCTTCCCCACAGCATGCTGACCTTAAATGCCACTCTTTAGCAAAGTAGTCATAGACCATACCTTTGAAATTGGCATACTTGTGTGCTATAAATGTAGCAAATGGGTCTGGTATTTCATATGAGGTCATGACTACATTCTACTAAATAAAATAGGGCCAGTCAATAGACTGGCCCTACGCTTAATATTTACCAGTCTACGCTGCTTGATGAAGCGGACTCTTCTGGTCCTGTGCCTTCACCCATATAGAAAGCTTCTTGTTCTGCATATGGAACATGTCGAACAGCAGTTTTTTCTAAATCAAACAAAACTAAACTAGATGAATCAAATGCAGTTTCATCTTTTGCCAATGGAATAATTGTGTAGCTTGTATCTGTTTTAGATCCATTGCGCTTAATTCTCCACATGAGATTTGTAATACTACCCATTTCTCCAGCATACTCTATAAGTGTAGGAGTAATAGTTTTTCCACTTGTACCTTGTGAAAGAATAGCAACATACGGATCTGTTTTGCCATCATCTACCAGTACGTTTATGTAAAGACGGGTTCTTGCTTTCCATCCAGCTTTTGGATCTTTCCTGTGTTGTTCGTTAGCCCAATCACGTCCGTCTGAATCCATTGTGTCAAGAGCTTTGCGGCGATAATCTTTTGGGTTAGTGTGTTCTAAAGCAATAAAACCACAACCTAGCTTATCATTGTAGTGTGGCGAATCAGCATCTAATTCTTGAAGAAATCTAATCTTTATGCTTTCTCCATCTTCAACCTTTAGCCATCTACCTTTATTTTCATCCCCACTATAAGTAGGTTTATCTAGTGCCTTGTTAAGTTCTTTTAGTCCTTTTACTATACTCATATATTCTCCTTTTGTAGTTGATGGTATATATCCATCTTTATTTTTTTTATTTACGAGTTCCAGGATCTGTATTCTATATCAGATACTGCATTTACAACACAAGCCTTTATTTCCTCATCGGTCATATCGCCTGCATCTTTTGCATCATGTGGGTATATCTTACCATAAGAGTAAGAAGCCCACAAGAGGTCTTTATTTTTTAATCTATTGGCTATGCTCAGGCCTAGCTCCCTGCCAGCCAAATCTACGTCTGTCATTACGGTTATCTTATTAAAATACCTATTTAGTATTGCATGTTGCTCCTTTGATAAAAACCCACCAAGGGTGGCAACAACATTAGGGAACCCAGCTTGATGCACACGGATTGCATCAAAACTAGACTCCACAATTATTACATGGCTACCAATTTTTTTAGCACGATGTACATTAAACAAAGTTTTGCTTTTTGGCAGACTAGTACTATTTTTAAAAGATTTACCCTCAATAGATCTGCCAACTATTCCTATAGGGATTCCATCTGGGCTATGAACTGGAACTGTTACCATGTTCATGTTGCTAGAATACCCTAGGCCAAAATCAATTATTGACTGCTGATTTATTCCCCTAGAAAAAAAGTATTGTTTTCCAGGCTCAGTTGTTATTAGATCGGTATATAGCTTTTTTAAAGTATCTTCTGAAAACTCTTCAAAATCTGGCTTAGACTCAAACATCTCTGCCATTATTTCATCAAAATTATTTAAGACTTCTTTTTCTTGAGAAGATATAAATCTCATAGCCTCAAAATCATTTTTGTGCAATACACGTTTTACTAATTCAATTAACGTTCCAGATTCTCCGCAGGAAGGGTTAAAGCATAACCATGCACCAGAGCTTTTATTAATACAGCAAGATGCGGTATGTCTATTTGAATGAAATGGGCAATAGAACATAACCTCATTTCCAGGTTCTGCTGTTACATCTAAGCCAAGGCTTTTTACAATTGACTTGATGTGGTTTGGTGCATATTGCGTGGAATTAGTTTCCCTTGCGTTATGCCCTCTGATAGCCATGCCTTCTTCTTTCCTATGTATACGCCATAGAGTGTCATTAGGAACACCCATGTTTCTCCTGAGAATTCTACCGAAAAGTTAGTGTCTATGTCAAGAACCCTTGCATAGCCTTTGCTTCTCATGTCTTGCATAAGTAAGTTTTCGTATTGAGCCCTTACCCTTATCATATCCGAGTCATCCTTAAAATTAACTTGGATTTGAAATCTTTTTATCTGTTTGTGATTCATTTTGGAATGGATTCTCATATATTTCCTTGACGATACCACGGTTGATATCCCAGTCTAAATAAAAATTGAAATCATGACCATGTCTGTTTTTTCTTGAAACAATTTCAATCATGTTTGTTTGAGGATACCTGTGTACGGCAAGAGCCATATCTGCATCATACTCAATAGCTTTTGACCAAGCCACCTGGCTCATCATTGGCGGATTGTCCTGATCTGAAATATCATCTGCAGTTGCTGCAGTGATATCAATTATTGGAATATTGTTTGATACGGCAAGCATTTTAAATTCTCTAGAAACATTTCTATTTCTTTCTACTTCAGAGTTTGATCTTTTGTTATCATTAAACAATTGATGATAATCTACAATGACAAGGTCGGGCTTATGTTGATCTATTTTACCTTGAATTGTTGCTGGTGTGACTTCAGATGAACCCTCGTTTGAAACTAAAACAAAACTATTTTTTCCTTCAAACTTTTTATTTCCCCAGTTTCTAAAGTCATCAATATTAATATCTCCCTTTGATAAATCGCTTGCTTTGAATATACCAGAGCCAAGCATTGTAAAAATACGGTCACGCATATTTTCTGGAGACATTTCAAGAGAAACAATCATTGGCTTGAATCCCTGTTCCCAGGCTTTACATGCCAAGTATGCTGTGAACCAAGTCTTACCTTTACCTGGCCAACCTATAGCAACAATTAAATGCCCAGGAGCCATGCCAGTCGGATAAGCTTTATCTATTGCATCAAACCCAGTTAAGATTCCTGGTGCACCACCCATAATGGATGATCTTTCTTTTACGCTTTGATAGTGCCTTGCAGCATTTTCAACATCAACAATATCTAAATCTCTTACGTTGTTGGTGTATCGGCTTAATCCTGCTAAGTCGCTTTGCATTTGTGCAAGAACTCTTGAGGCTGCATTTTCTTTAAGAGAAGACCCTCCACGTAAAATTATATTCTTTAGCTTACTTGAAATAAATTCATTTTTTAGTTGGTCTAGGTAGTAGCCAGTTTCTGCTTTTGCTTCTACTGCTTCAAAGTCTTTGTGTCTTTCTATAAGGATGCCAATTTCAGGCACGGCTTTAAATTTATAATAATATGACTTTAGGCTTTCCCATATGTCTCTATGAGATGTAAACAGTTCATCAACATTATCGGCCAACAATGTGCTTATGTCTTTATTCTTGCAGACTGCCGATATTAGCGTTGCTTCTGTATTCATTCTTGACCCTCCACCATCTTCTTAGTCTCATTCAATAGAATGCTACGGTTTAACTTATCTTTTTTAATCTCTTTATTTAAAACATCTATTCTATCAAAATTATTATAAAAGAAGTTTAGCGGATGCCCAGTTTTATTGGTTTTAAAATAATAATCTAAGAGCTCTTTAGCCCTTTCAAATCCTATGCTTTCTATAACATCTTGCATTGCCCATTTTTCTCTAAACTTATTCAAAGAAGGCATTTTGCCATACCGATCTTTATACAGGTTTTGATAAATTGTCATAAGAATATATGGGTCTTTATTATTTGCCACTGGCAAGCTCTTTTTCTATTTCTGTTGTTTTGCTAATTAGTTTTTCTTCAACAAATTTATAGACACGGTCTGTTGCAGACTCTACGTTTTCTCCAGGGCGGACGTCATCTTCAACGCCAATGCCAACTTTAATGCTTTCATAATTTCCTAAATTTCTTGTAAACGATAAATCTACTTTAATTCTTGTTGTCATTTATGCTCCGCCTTAATGTGTCTAGATAACGTGTCGCTTGCAAAAATTGCCCATCTAACTTCTACGGTTACATTACAAATAGGACAGACCATAACTCTTTTGTCTGTAGTCATCACTCCGCCTTCCATACTGGAACAAACCCTGAATCAGTCTTAGTATACAATATAAAGTCAGTTTTGAGAAGGGCTATCAGCTCTGATCTTGAAGGAACATTTTTAGAGTGTCCTGAATCTAGTATATATTCGTGTAATGACAAAATGTCCTTTTCGCTAAACATATACTGATACCACTTGCTTGTCTCGGCATTTCCTATAGGATATATCTTTTGAGGAGACAATATTTTTTCTTTTAAAATATACTCCTGTATTGTAACCCTATGTTTATTCAATATAGATCCTACTTGTTTAATTGTATAGGCCTTATTCATATTCTTTTTTACATCAACATATGAATATAGAACTCGTTTTTTGTCAGGGTAGCACCACGAAATAACGCTGTCTTTAGATCTAGAAACACTGATTGCTTTATGTATTTTTTCGTTTAAGAAGAAATACTGTAGTTTTTTGAGTGTTGCCTGTCTGTTTTTTCTAGCCATTTTCCGAATGCACTCGATTCTTTATTAATCATCCATCTTTTTCCACACTGCATGCAAAACAATTCAACATGCAATTTTTGAGAAAAAACTCTATCTACAAAAACTCTACCTTTGCATTTTTGACACCACATTATAAGCTAAACAACTTTCCATCAACAACACACGTATAATCTGGTGATACGTGAATCATGTTAACGTGTGGATATTTTCCACCTTCAATGTGAGCAATAGCAAATCCCTTTTGCCAGTCATGGTGCTGGGTGTATTTCATACCTGGACCCTTTTCATCACACATATGTCCAATTTCATATCCACGCAAAGTTTCTCCCTTGCCCTTATTTCTAAGTTCATATGTCACCATGTGTGAAGCAATTCTATGTGAATGTCCTCTAATTAAAGAAACCTGCATATCTTCCATATCTTTTCTAGCAGATCCTGTGGCTGCAATTGACATTCCGTGGTGGACGTGAATATCTCCAAAACGGCGCTTAGGCAATTCGTTATAATAAATGTAGTCGTACCCCAATGAGTCTAAACTCCATAAAGCTTCTGGAGTGACATGCTTTGCATACTCAGGAATTTTTTTGTCTAAGTAATCAAAGATTCGAATATCATGGTTTCCTAGTGCTGAAAACAATTGTGCATCTGGAAGCATCTTTCTTGTTCTTTCGTAAAACTCACGAGCACCGCTTGCTTCAATTTTCATATCTTTTAGCATTAATTCTAAATCATTAAGCACATCATCATTTTTATATGCCTTTAAAAATTCTGTTGGCTTGCCGTCTGTGAATCTACTATAGCAAGCCTGATCGTCTGTATCACCAAGGTAATCTACGACATCGGGTTTAAACCACTTCATAACCTTAAACCAAAGCTCAATCATTTTATCGTCTTGATATGGAAACTGCTGATCAGATGAAAGCATCCATTTTAAATCGTTAGACATTTATTACCCTTTTTTTATTTAAGACATAAAGATTTATGGCTTATTAACTACTTGAAATTGTAGCATATGCTTTTATTTTGTCAATACTATTTTATGAACTGGCTGCTATCCACTCTACATAAACGCTGCCACTTGCGGTAGCTCCTACTGGCAACATTGATATAGTAAATCCAGTGGCGCTTGGAGAAGTAACAACTGGTTGATATTTTTGTTTTAAAAAGTTTGCTGAGCTTGCTTGCCATAAAGAACAAATTATGTTAGGGGTTGCAGAAAATGTTTTTTTAAATGTAACAGATATTGTGCCTGTTCCTGATGTAGTGCATGGCACCTTTAATCTTCCAGACTCAATTATTTGAGTAGAGGTAGATACCGTTCCAGAACCAGTTGAGGTTGCAGTTACTTCTACCACGCTATTTGCCAAACTATTTATAATGTTAATGTTAGCAACAATACTGGCCATCAACTCTGAGGTAACTGGATCTCCAGGGTTAATCGACATCGGTTTTAATTGTTCAGCCATTTTTACTCCTTAGAATCCGTATTGCTTTCGTTTTCTTCTGTTGCATTTGCTAAGTTAATCATACCTTGCATTTGAGTTATTTCTGCACGGAGTATAGCTATATGCGTCTCATATTGTGAGACAATTTCACCAACACGCTGTTGGAGCGCTGCTATTACCAAATCTGCTTTATTTTCCATTATATCTCCTTGATAGATTTACAGTATACCATTATGGGTTATTTGTGTCTAGTCCATTCTTAGAAAGATATGACTCTGTTGTCATCTCTTCTTCTGTGATTCCTTCATGCCTAGAAAATCCTTCTTTTAATAATGTTCCGCAATCTGGGCAAATTGCATAGGCGTTAGATTTATCTAATGATTCTGCATAAAGCTCTTTGTCATCTATACATACAGCACAAAAAAACTTAAACATTGTTGCTCTCCAATTCTAATATCTTTTGATCCATAATTTGGATTTTTTCTTTTAACTCTCTAATTATTGGTATTAATAGGAAAGCTAGCTTATGCTCATTTTGAAGCGCTGTTGGCTGGCCGTTTAAATTCCTTTGAACAAAAAGTCCAAGGCCAGCGTCCTCTAAATCTTCTGCAATCGGTCCAAAAGAATGGGTTCCCCATAAAGTTGAGTCAGTTTCTGGATGGTTGTTTATGTATGTATAAAATGCTGGGTTTATATTAAGAATTTTATCATAATAAGATTTAGGAGCATAGGTAATATTTTCCTTAAACCTTCTTGATGAGCTGTCATTTACGAGAGATCTTATATATCTAAAGTCTCTTGCTCTTACGTCATTTCTAATTTCTGCAGCGTAAGACCTTGATGCAGAGTCTGCTGCAAATCTGAATACGTTTGATTGGGTATTTATAAAGAATGATTGGCCAGAATCTGAGTATGGGTTTCCTGCTGATATTGTATAATCTGATCCACCGTTCCATCCAATTAATACTTTGCTTCCTAGCAAAATTCTAGGAAGATCTGGTAATCTGCCAGTAAGGTCTCCATTACCCAGATCAAATCCTCCTACACGGCCAGACGTGAAGCTTCCACTTATTCCAGTAATACTTCCTGTGGTAATCTTAGTTGCATTTATTGAGAATGCAGAAATAAAATCTGCAACAACTGCGGCAGCAGAAATAGTTCCTGTTGTTATTTTTCCACCATTTATTGTTGTTGTAGTGGTAGAGTTATTAATACTATTAACAATTGCATCTCTATTAAAGCTTGTAGATGGAAGTGCTGCATCAGCCGTTGCTTTTGCAGCAAGCGCAGCAACTTTTGCGGTATTGGCATCTGTTGCAGCGGTCTGTGCTGTAGTGCTTGCAGTAGTAGCTGTTCCATTAACGGTAGTTAATTGTGAAGAAGTAGCATATCCACCAATTACTGCGTTGCTAGCATATAGCGTTCCATCTGAAGCAACTCTAAATTTTGCATTTGCATCTGGAGTATTGTTTCCAGCCCACATCACGTAGTCTCCAGAAGACTTTAAGTAAACGCTGTTTGTTGCTGTAGCACCTACCTGTATTGATCCCGTGCTGTCTAAAGTAATATTGTTTTTATTTATTGTGGTGTCGGCAATATTCCAGCCGCCTATCGATCCTCCGTTTGCAGTAATAGTACCAGTTGATGCGCTAATGGTTACTGATTTTGTTCCATTTGCTACTTTTAATCCTGTTGAGTTTAAAACAAATCCATTACCAGAAAGGTTACTGTTGGCATCTATGGTGCCATTATATATTGATGCTCCAGTAGTAGACATAAGTAAATTTCCACTAAACGTTCCACCTCTTGCCGTAACATTTCCATCTACTTCAAATGTAGATCCATCCCATAAAAGATAATTATTTGTTGCCCCGCCAACCTTAAGCCTAGCGCTGTTTGTGGCATTAACATACCAGTAGTTGCTGGCATCAAAATACAATCCCTTGTTTGTGGCAACTGATCCTACCCCTACTCCAAATTGAAATGGTCCACCCGATATGTAGCTTGATACAGATGGTGTGCCCGTAACCGTAACATCTGTGCCAGAAATGTATGAAGATGATGTATTGTTGTACTCGTCATAAGTTGCAACTGCTATCTTATATGTTGATCCTATTGCTAGTCCACCAAGCCTGTAGGTTGTGCCAGTGCCTGGGGAATTAACATAAGAGTAGGTTACTCCGTTGTCGTTACTAAATCTAATTCTATATCCTCTTATGCCTCCGCCTGTTACTGCTGGCCAAGATATGTCGGCATAAGCATTGAATCCTAAATATCCAGATGTGTCTATCCCACTGCTAACGCTAACTGATGTAACATTTGATGGACCAACTGTGTCTACGGTAATTGGATCTGATGCTCTAAACGGACCAGACACAACACTTTTTTTATGATAATCTTGATCTCTTGTGTCTACACGAATCCACCTATTATTTGTATTTGAAACTAAAATAGTAGCGGAATTTCCAGTTCCACTCCAAACTAAATACTCTTCTCCTGTAAATGATCCTGTAAGGCTTTCATAAATTTGAGCATCTATAAACCATTTATTAGTAGATAAACTTTTATCAATTGAATCCCACTTTACACCGTATAATAAAAGTCCTGGCGTAACGGTTAAATTTGAAACTGGCAAGGTGTAATCTGGTGCTTGTAAATTAACTACAAAATTTGCAGATCTTGGGCCAGATATTAGTTGAGATGGATTATTTGGGTCTTGATAATAGTAAGAAAATGCAAATTGATATTTACCATTTGCAATTACGGCTAACCCAGATCTTTCTACCTTAAATGCATTTGGATCGGTTTTTCCTGCAGCATTAGCGGCGCCTGCATTTGTTGAGCTTAAGTCTGCTGGAGATGCGTACCTATTACCAAATTTGTCTAAACTATAATTTGTCATAAATATCCAATATTTATTTTATATTCTATGTCCATCTCTACCCCTAATTTTTTAATTATAGGAGTTGCCAAAACAGATCTGCTGATTAATCCATACTGAGTATTATAGGAGTCGTCATCATTAACCCTCAGTCCGTCTAATAGCACGTTTGCTGTGCCGCTGGCCGCCTTAATTCCCACTTCAATTGTAGTGATTGCCGAGAAATCTACGGCATCTGTAGACGAATATGTAGAGTTAAACAGGTTAGACATTGATGTTTTTAATATTTTATTACCGATTGAAGACTGTGCTGGAAATCTAATTTCTTTGTATGCGGTAGGAGAGCTATACATTTTAACAAATATATAATTTAGATTTAAATCCCTTTGATTAAAAGCAATACTAATTGAATCATTTACTCCATATCCAGAAATATCAAATAGAGTATCTAGTTTATATGACTTAGAGTTTCCAGATGTTGCTGACAAAGAAAATAACGTTGAACCTATTAATGGGGATGGGCTTGTTACCGTGATTGGCTGATTGCCGCTTGAATCGTACCAAGGAAAAATATTTTCAAATGAAGAGATATAGTTAGAAGAATAATCTGTATTCTTTATATCTACTGATGGGAACAGACCCATTTCATATATTACACCCTCGACATCAGTAGGCAGTGTTGTTTTATAAACAACAGAATATGTAGTAACTCCAGTGCCCGTATTGGTTTGAATATCTGAGCTTCCTAGGAATACTCCAGACCTGTAAAATTCAAACTCTAAATCTGTATCGTTAACAGAGGCAGCAGTAGACCCTATTCCTATTGCTATGTCCTTTTTACTAAAATTTAATCCATTAGCCAGATAAGATGTTATAAATCTTTTACCAAATTTTGTTATCATGCTAAAAACACTCCCTTGACAATATCTCCAACGCTATTTTTTACTTCAAAAGTAACTCTTAAAAATCTATTATTATTTTTATCATAGTATATGTCTGGATCAGTAATCACTTGTCCAGACGAATATCGTGTTCCATTTTTTCCTATTAAAGTTATGTCTTCTAGGTTTGGAGCAAGAAGCGAGGAGTCTGAGTCATCAGAAAGATTAAATAAGTCTGTGTCCTCTTCTATGTCATCATCTTCAGATCCTGGGGTACTAGGGACGAATGTCTTTTCAACCTTGTTTGTATATATATTTACAAGATCATATTGATCTTTTTTTATTGTATCAAGTAGTGGAGAGTCTATTGGTAGTTGTGGCTTTACTCCACCAGCTACCTGGGATTTACCGACTTTTGGATTCTTTTTACTCATATAAAGATTCTACCATTTCTTTAAACATAAATCGACCTACATACAAGAGTTGTTGAGCTCATTTCTCCATACTCATTATTGGTATCTAAAACAATATATTTACCTGCTGTTTGTCCAGTGTCTTCGCTTGAGTATACTAGATTTTCTGGATAAGAAATTTCTACTACGTCTCCAATATCAATTAATGGGTTTGGGAACACGTCTATTGTTAAAACTGTTTGCTGCTTAGACCATTGAGTTTTCATCCAGTCTGAAAGATTTTTAGCCTCTGATTCTTTTTGTATCCAGACTGAGTCAAATGAGACCTGCTCTTCCGTGCTGGTGGCTGACATGGATGGATCTATGTACTCAAATGGATCAAGAGGGGAAATGCTTTCTCCAACGACAACAAAACTTTTTTCTCCGCCATCGGCAAAATCTATAAATGTTCCAGTATTATTTAATATATAAGCCTCTATGCCAAATGAGTTGGCGTCGTAGCCAAGTATAGATGCGTTTGGGTTTAAAATAATTTGTGGATATTTTACAAAACCAGGTCGTGTAGCATACTTTGTAGATATCTTTTTAATTTCTCTTGCTACTGGTCCAAATTCTTTTATCCACGGAGATTTTGCTAAACTAGATGACCATCCGTTTGACAGGAAGTCTCCAAATACATTTTTAATTGCTCCTGTAGACTGCAAGTAAGATCCATAGTTATCTGTGGAGCTTGAATTGAAAAAATCATCTTTATTTAAAACACAAGAGTATACATAGTCAAACGCCACTTCACCAGATATGGAAATCAAACCAATTTTATTAGTAATAGATATTGGCTCGTTATCTGTAGCTGTAATTATAGTATTGTTAAATTTAATTTTAAATACTCTACTTAATGGATTTGCTTGAGAAACCTTAATGTCTATCCTGTATAACTCTCCACCCGACACTCCAGTAATTGAGTTGTCTTCAGTTTTTTGTGTATCGGAAACTGCAGTTTCAACTCCATTTATTAATTTAAACAATTGAACATCTCTTGCCCCTAAACCTTTGTTAGCAACGTTTTGAGATGTTGCAATTTTTAAAATATACCCGTTGAGATTATTTGCAGATAGGCCAACTCCAATTGCTGCAGTAGACATTTGGTCACCAGTCGTTCTGCCTTGAGTAGTTGTTTTTAATTTAAAGAACATAGCTGATCCTACGGAAAAATATTTTTCAGTAGAGAAGGGATCTGAGTTAATTGTAGCAAAATAGCTTGAGCCAGATGAGGGGGCTGTCATGGTTAATAGAGAAGAAGAAATAGATTTTCCAGCACTATCTGTGGACTGCAATGAAAATATAGAGTTATCTGCTGTATTTGTTTTTGATGCAAAATTAACTATTGCTCCAGACCATTCATTTTTTAAAGACGCTAGATCAACCTGGTGCTGTGTTCCAACTCCAACTCCATTACCCGTGGCGTTAAAAGAATTTCTTTCTTTAATTCTATATCTTAATGTAGATTTAAAAGATCCAATTTTACTTTCACCCAAATACTTTGCAATATCTGCATCAGAAGTTATCCATCTTTTTGTAGTAGTATTAGGAGCACTGAGCGGCTCATATTGAAACTCTATTGCATCATACTCAACAACTTCATTATTAACTAAAAAATATCCAGACTTGTTATAGAATTCGTTGTCGGCTAAACTTGAATAAACGGTTATTGGTGATAAAGATACGGTACCAAGTGGGCAATCTGTTTCTGCTGGCTGACTTGCATTTAGCGTAGATTGTAGGGCTGCTGCACCAAGCACTGACGGTGGAGACACATATAAAAAGTCTGAAGAGCCTTTATAGTTTGTACTTATTATCGGGGTATATATTACTTTCACTGATTTAGTTGACGGCACAACTTCTTTATTCAATGAAATAATATTAGGCAAATCTGTTAATTTTTTTGAATTTCTGAATTTAAAAACAGAAGATCTAGTTTTATCAAAAACATAATCTCTTGGATAAAACTGAAGAACATCATTATTGTCAAAAGTTGCAATCATCTGTGTATCTTTGCATAGCTCTTGAATATGCTGCCAGACTGTCTTTGACCCATCTGTGTACCAATAGAGTGGAACTATTGTTGCCGAGTCTGCTACTAAAGTATTATTTTTAGCATATGTATTAAAATTATAATTTGTGAATCCTATTGAGTCTAACAGTCTTCTAATGATTGCTTGTGAGGGAGCTGACTGTATTACAATGTCTGGTGCCAAGATCTCTTGTAAGAATTTTCCTCCGTCTAGGCCCTGTATCTCCATAGCACCAAATTCATTAATGCTAAAAGAATCTATGTAGAATGTTCCTTGCGGTACTTTTTCTGATTCAATAACGTTATATGGGATTACTTTTACATTTTTATATAGATTAATTTTATTTTTATTAAAAGAATATGTTTTGTCATACTCTATTCCTGACCTATCAAACCCTTCCAGGGACAGGCTTAATGAATTAGAGGTAACCTGCCCAACGGGTACAATTCCATAGGAGTCGCTTGATGATGTTTTTGATGTTTTAAAATTAATTAGTTTGTCAGATATATCCTTTATATATCTAGCCCCTACCTCGATAACACCTAAAAATGAATTTGCTACGCTTATTGTTTCTACGGATACAATTATCTTTTTTATATTAAATGGAGTTGAAGGAGAAGCAAATTTTGTAGTAGACCATGATGATCCGTTATAGTATAAATTGAACACGCCATCATCTGGAACTACCCCATTTGTAGATATTGTAGACTCCGCTCCAGAATGATCCTGAATTTTTATAGACCAGTTTGCTGGCTTGGAGTATGCCGTTTCAAACTTTATAACTATTAAATTAGATACTGCAGTTTTTGCAACTGGGTACTCTACTGTAAAATTACAATTTGAAATAGAGTAGTTTGCCGCTTGAGGAGATAGCCAAAACTTATATTGGTTTTTTGTACTAGAAAAGTATGTTCTTGTTTTTAAGTCTCCAGCAACATTATACTTTGGGATACTCGTAATAACATTTGGGTTTAAAATAAAATACTGAATGCCTGAAACGCTAGGCCTTCTTGGATCAATAATGCTTGTAAGAGGGAAAAGCTTTTTGAATGGTTCATAATACTTGTTAGTAGATGGGTCTATTTTTACTTGTGAAGCAACTGGAGAAGATATAGATACCCCACTAATTAAATCGTTCATATTGTACTCTAGCCAGCAACCTCCAGACATTGAGTACGATGATGATTGATTTATTTTATCGAGTACCGTTTGGCTTACAGATTGCATTATACTTCTACCAGTGAAATACTAACGTCCCAAAAAGCCTGTGCCGCATCGCTTGTTTTCTCTTTTACATTTCTTTTTATTAATGAAAATGAGCAAGACTCAAATGATGCAAAAAATTCTTCTGTTCTTGATAAATTATATGCAATTTTTGCAGTAAATGTTGTTTGTCCAAGTGCGCTTGTGTAGAATGACTTTATGTCTTCGGCTCCCCATCCACCATCAACGGTCATGGTTGAATATGATGGGACCATGCTCCACGAAACAGATAATGATTTTTTATCTGCAATGAATAATTTTCTTAAAGTTCCATTTGCCATTCTTACGGACTGATCAATTCTTTCTACATCAACCTGAATAGGAGATCTATTGTGTTCGGTTAATTTTTGAAATGTTCCAGTAGCATCCTTAACAAATAAGGCTGATCCGACTGGTAAAATTAAAGCTGCCATTATATAGACTTACTCTCCCCGACCATTTTTATATTAACCTTAGCCTTGTTTCCAAGAACGACCTCGGCTTTTTTAATAATCATATTTGCAAGAGATACTGTGTCCATTCCATCTGTTGCAGTTATGTATTGATTAAGTGTAACATATGAAGGACTATCCTGTCTAGACATTGCTGATGTTCCACTAAATTTTGATTGTGACGGAACAGAGTATTGCATATTATTAATTTTTTCAAGCAATGGAAGAACTCCTGGCTGTCTAACAGCATTGGCATTTACAATAAACTCTCCGTTAGAAACATATGCACCGCTAGCATATTTGCCCCTTGGAAGACTTGGCATATATATTGAGTCAGATGTTCCAGTTCCAGGACCAGATAGAAGTCCTCCATCTTTATAAGACTTGATAGATGTTCCATCTGGGGTTGAAGCGTACCAAGCTCCAATTGCCTTTTTGCCTTCATAAACTAAACCATTCATCATATATGTATAGTCACCTTGAACCCATTGAGTTTTATGTAACTGAGCAAATGCTCTTGAGGCTGCAGATCTATCTGACCAAGTCTTTCCTGTTAATTTAGAATCTGGGATTACATAAGTTTCTGCTGCACCACTTGGGCCAGCAACTGGCATAGAGTTATAGGCCTTTTGATCAACTTCTTTACCAGCAGCATTATAATATTTATCTCTAGTTCTTTTTCCAGACACTTTCGACTGATCCGCTTTAGATAATGAGGACGGACCAGTGCCTGCCATGTCTACCGTTTTACCACTAATGGTAATATTGCCATTAACAGTTATTCCTTTTGCTAAAAGGGCAGCTTCAATTGCGCTTGGAGTATCTGCCATAATCTTTAATGCTTTATCTGCTATTTGACTTTGAGTTAAATTAGTTGGAGTTTTTTCTCCAGCAGCTGTAGAAGATGTAGCAATTAATTTAGATGAGTCAATTTGGCCATTTGGTGTTTTAGCATAATCGGCTAGAGACTTACCCGCAGTTCTGGCATTTGTGTATAAAGTAGTCATTGCAGCATTTACATCATTCACAGCGGTTTTTTGATCTTCTAATCTCTTCTTAAATGTATCTAAGCTTTCAGCAGCAATTGCTGCTTTATCAGCTAAATCTTGATTTTTATTTGAAAGATTTTCAATAGCTTTCTTTAATGGTGCATTGGCTTTTTCATTAGCAGTATCAATGGCTTTAGTCTGTGCATCTGTTTGTTGTTGAGAAGTTAAAGACTCTAAATCAATTCTTAATGACTGTGCAAGCCCAGTATCACCAGTTGCTGTAGCGTTCTGTATAGCAAGTCTAGTCTTTTCAATTTCTCTTCCCAAATCAGCATCTTTTTGTTTTTCCGATAGAGCCTTTTTCCTAGACTCAGCTAACTTGTTGTTAGCTTCAATTTCTTTATTTAGAGAGGCAAGCATATCTCTGTCAGCAATTTGTTGTTTTACTTTTTGTGTTTTTAAGCTTAAAACGTAACCCTTTACTTTTTTATCAAGGGCGTCGATAGCATCATATTGTTTTGACAGAATACCTTTTCTATTTGATGCTTCAACTTGTGTGCCAACTTCATTAAATACTTCAGCAAGCGACACAGCCTGCTCGGGGGAAAGGGCATTAATATTTCCTCTAAATCCTTTTGCTTTAAGCTCAAGCTTAGCCCATACGGCTACTAAGTTTTCTGTACCATTCAGTAGTTCTGACATTTCTTTATTGGTCTTAGATAAATCTTTTACAACATTTTTTCCAATTTCAGCCTTAGCGCTTTCTTCTTTATTTATTTGACCAAGAACTGTTTTTGTGGCTTCTGATATGCTTAATGATTTCTCTTTGCCAGAGGTGTCTTTGTTTACAAGCTTTTCTCTCTTTTCAATTAAATCGTTAATGGCAGTTTCTATTGCTTGTGTAGCAGTATTAAATGAAAGTGATTGTTCTTTTTTACCTTCATTTTTTCTAGATAATCCAAAATCAACGGCAGCCTGAACTGCGTTTGTTTGTGGGTCTTTTATTGAATTAAATAATGGGTTTTGCATGGTAGCAGATCTTGCCTGATTGGCCTGGTCAGATAGTTGTAATGCAGCATAGAGTTTTTTAGTTGCTTCTTCTGCTGACATTCCAGCAGCAATAAATTGTTCTTTTATTCGACGAACTGCGTCTGGAATTTTTTCGCTAGGCTGCTTGTTAAGAGAAGCAATTAGATCAGGCATTGTTGTTTTTATTTCTTCTTTTAGTTTTGTATATTCTGCAACAGTTAAAGAAAATGGAGTTCCAGCACTTAGCATACTATCGTAGATTAGCTTATTGGCTTCTTGCGTATCTTTTGCTGTTTGAACTGTTTCTTTTACTTTCTTTCCAAAATCTCTGAATTGTAGCCCAGCTTTTTTAGCTGCTTCTTCTGTTAGCCCAAACGAGACTTGATTTAATCTTTGTCCCTCTTTATAGTTATTCCACGCCTTATATCCTGTAACTAAGGCTGCTGTAACCCCAGCTAATATTAAATTGCCTTTTGAGAAAATCTTTAAGGTATTTCCCAATACACTACCCAATCTAGCAAGTACTTGGCTGGAAGCCTTTCCTTCTTTTGACATATTAGTTAAATGTGTAACTGTTTTTGCAAAAATAGGATCTTTTAGTGTTGGAGCATTAAAGCCTCCACTCTTACGTAGCGGGCCTTCCATTCCGTCTGGTCTTGCAAAACTAGGTGGTCTCTTTGATAATTTATTAGCTCCCATACTTCCCATAAGTAAGAATGGTAATAGGTTTCCAAGTTGACTTATTATAGGTCCAACATTTCCACCAACTTTATCTCCCAGCATGTTAGCCCCGTATCCAAGTCCACCAAGCATAGCTAACGATCCAATCATTCCACCCATTCCATACGCAGGAACTTTTCCACCAGAATTCATTCCTGGAATAATTTTTCCGCTCTGGCTTGGACTAAATAGTTCTGGTCCTTTTTCTCCAACTAAATAATTTTGTCCTGGAGATACTGGACCTCCCATTTCTCTGTTACCGCTAATATCAAATATTTTCTTTTTAAGTTCTGCTGTCATTGGTGTATTTTGTTTCGAATCCCAATTTAAATATTTATTTCTTAATATGTCTTTATCTATTGGCGACAGTTGTTTTAATATATTTTTGTCTCCAACCATATCTGAAGCTGCTGATCTAATAATTGAATCTAAAACATCTGGTTCAAGCCCATGCTTTAAAGAACCAGTTTTTGCGTCTTTAACATAACCGTATGGCTTTTCTTTTGCCATAGCTGCTGCAAATTTATCATAGAATAATTTTTGTGTATTCTTTCTTAAGCCAGAATTTGCAAATAAAGTCTCCGCTGTTTTAATTGATAAAGAATTTACTCCCCACGGGGCTGACTCATACATGCTTGGCTTAGGGGCTCCTGTTGGACCAAACCCTGCGCCAATTCTTCTCATTGCAAGTCCCTTAAGAACATTACCTATTGCTCCACCACCTACGTAACCTGGAATTTCTCCTCCAGAGTTTGCGGCAATTTTATTTTTAAACATTGGCTTTCGACCTATAGTTAACAGGCTTCTCAATTGATTTAATATCAAGACTGGTTTATTAGCCTGTATATTTTTTACAACCGAAGGTAATTGTTTTTCTAAGGTTGCAGCGTCTTTATATCCTAATTCTCTAGCAAGCATCTCTGCAGCTGCTTTAGCTTGTTTTGCGCTTAGTGGAACTCGATCCTCAAACATTCCACCACTCATGGTATTTAAATGATTTGTAAATTGATTAACGGTCTGATCTCCAGCAATTGCTCGATAAATATTTCCTCTTGTAAGATTGGCTGTCTTTTTATCTTTAGATGCAGTGAACCATTCATTCCACCTATCGGTGTGCTCGCTAGCAAACTTTCTGCCACTTCTATAAATTCCCATAACTCTTTTTGTTGAAGATTTATCTATGTCAGACCTTTGTTCAAGAGCATGCACTAAATCTATCTCAGGTCTTTTTCCACCAATTTGCGGACGGCTACCACGTAGAATATCTTTAGTATCTTTTATTAAAATGTCTTTATATCGAACTACTTCTTCTTTTCCATCTGGTAAAGTTCTAGTAACCTTGGCACCTTGCATATCAATATATTGCTGCATTTGAGTAGATTGAGATATTCTAATTGATTTAAATTTCTCTCTATCAATATCGCCATCTGGCATTCTGGCTCTTGTGAATGCGCTTTCAATATCTCTTTTTGCTAAACTAATTGATTCGTCTGGAGAAAATCCAACGTCTTGTAGGACTGCGGCGTCATGTAAAATAAATTGAAGCATAAGATCTTTTTCAAAATCTGGATTGTTTGCTCTGCTCATATAGCCCTGCAATCCCCTTGCATGGTTAAGTGATAATGTTGGAGGCTTCTTGCCATAAGCCCTTCTTCCATCAATTTTCCCGCCAACCTGCATAAATGAAATTCGTTTTTTAGTTTTGTTAGCAACATCATATGCATCTTTATTTTCAGCATAAACTTTTGGAGGAACTACTGTTTCTCCAGGTGTGACGACTGCGTCAATCATTCCTCCAGATTTATAACCTCTTTTTGCTTTAGCAACTAGTGGTTGGTTAACTTTAGACGCTTCTTGATTTAATACAAATCCCCCAATTGGAAGTTTGGCCATAGTATTATCATAGTTAATGCTTGTATCTCCTGGAACAACAGCTCCGTCTTTTTGTGGATGATAAACGTATCCACCTGAGTTTAATTTTCTAGGCATTGTTGTTTGTATGCTGTATCCAGCACCAGAAGTTCTTACTCCAAGGTTTTTAGCAATTGCATCTATTGTTGCAGCAGTTTCTGTTTTATGAAATAGTTCTTTCATATTAGATTGTCCAGTTTTAGATACTACTGATTGTCCAGTCAAAGGCACCATTCCAAAATTAATATTTCTGGCCTGAGCAGTTGCAATTCCTTGTGCAGTTTCAACCATTAATTTTTCAATTACTAAGTTCAACTCAGCTATTTTCATTCTTGCTTGCTCGGCTGTAATTTTTCCAGCTTGCAACGACTTAACAATTAATCCTGTTTCATCTGCGGCTAGGGAGGTAACCTTTGTCATTTCTGGCAAAAGCATTTGATAGGAGTCAGACAATGACTTAGTGATTGTTCCAGTTGCTGCAATTTCTTGTTTTAATAGTAAAAGTTCAGCTTCTGATTGCATCGCAATTGCTGCAGTCATAGAGTGCCATTTGGCTGCTTCTGATGCCACAATGCCAGTTGATACGTTATTGACAGATGTAACTCCTGGGATCCTTGGCATGTCGGCATTCATATATGATTGTGGTGAATTTAATACTCTTTGATTAACTGGCTTTGGTCCTGGAACTGTTGAGAAAATAGTTTCTTGTGATCTCTGCTCTGGAGTTTTGGAACCAGTTGGTATCATGTGAGACATATCTCTTGAATAAGGTTTTCCTACGTATGGGCTATTTTTATCTACAACTCGTGCACCATTCATTAATACTGGATTACCAGCAACTGTTGACATGCTGTTAGATGTGGCAATTGTAGATGACATTGCATTTTCTTTTAGCTTAGCAAATGATGATGATAGAGTCAATACTGCGTCTGAAAATGTTGCGGCTGCTTTTGTGTCACTATAAAAAGATTCCTCTACTGTTTTAGCAGCGGCTGAAGCGGCCATTAGCTCTGGTGTTAATAACTTAAATCCTGTTCCACCCTTGCCTATATTTTTTAAAGAGAATATTCCTTTTATGATATATCCAAAGAAGTTTGCAAGAACACCAGTAAGCATAATGATTGGCCCTGCAATAGCCGTTAGTGATCCGACCAATCCAAGAACTGCTTTAATTGGCCCTGGAAGATTTCCAATAAACTTAATAATTCCATCTACAGCATTTAATACGGTTGCTGCAACTTTTAAGAACTGCTCACCAACTGCTGACAAATCGGCTTTAATAGACTCTAGCGCTCTCTTGTATCGGCCAGACGCAGACTCTGTCATCATTTTTAATTCTCGTTCAGAAATATTAGCTAAGTCCGTCGTGCTAGCTTTCATTAAATCTAAAACTTGAAGAGTTTGACTTCCCTGTTTTCCAAGGTTCTCAAATAATGCATTAATTCTTGCAAATTGGAATTTACCAAAAAGTTGCTCTATTGCTCTTGCCCTACTTAATGGATCTAGAGTATCTAAAGAATCTTTAAGTGCCATAATTGTTCCTGTTAAATTTCCAGCATTCTTTTCTACTATTCCTCCAAGATCTATGCCCATCTCCATGAACATTCCTCTTGCAACTTTAGTTGGGTTAATAATAGATGCTAAAGCAGACTTTAATGCATTAGCTCCTTCAGATGCATTAATTCCGCCTTCTCTCATTGCTGTAAGATATAGGGCTAAGTCTTTTACGTCTCCGCCTAATGCTTTAACAACTGGACCAGCTTTTGGAATTGCTTCTGTTAAATCTGCAAGACTTGTTGATGTCTGGTTTTCAACTGCGTTAAGAAAATCAATTGTTCCTGTAAGTTCTTTGGCGCTTTGTCCAAAAGCGGTTTGAATTGAAAGGGTTGCCTTCATTGCATCTTGCCTATCTATCTCACCAAGTGTTGCTAATCTTGTTGATTCTCTTGTAGAGTCTAAAAGATCTTTGCCTTGTTTTCCAGTAGCTGCAATATCTGCTGCAAGAGCAATTGTTTCGGTAAAATTAGATCCCATTGTAGATGCTAGCTCTTTAGCAAGCGCTGCAACGTCTTTTCTAACTTTTAATAAATCTTCACTTGAACTTGCTGTTAATCCACCATAAACCTTTGTAAGTCTTACTAGCTGCTGATCTGCATCTTTAAATGCTTTTGCTGCCGCTGCACCAAATGCTACAAGCGGAACAGTTAATCCTACTGTTAATTGACGACCTGCCCACTGAGTATTTTTACCCCAATTAATTAATTGGCCAGCTCCATCTTTCATAACCTTATTCATAATGGCAAGCTCTTGCCTCATTAAGGCAGTTTTATTTTTAGTTGCATCAAGCCCAGATTGGACCATAACATTGTATTGCATTAATCCTTGAGCGTTCTTACCTAGTGGCTGGATAATAGCGTTTTGTAATAGAACTTGCTGCTTTGCTAAATTCTGTACCAAGGAGCTGGTTTTTTGTGTATGCCCTTGCCAAGTTTGATAATAGTCTTTTAATTTGAGTCTTCCAGCATCTAAGTTCTTTCCAAATTTAGATACGTCAGAATTTAAAGTAACAAAGTGTCTACTGAATTGCCCAGTAGAGCGCATGGTTTCATCAAACTGTCGATTGATAACACCAACTTGGTTGGCAAGGTTTTTATTAAGACCAATTGTTGATACTTGAAGCTTTTGCATTTGAGCAGCAACGGCTTGCAATTGCGCTGTAAGACTAGAAAAATTAGCCGTTGCGGTTATGTTGGTGACTATATTTTGATCGGCCAACTACTACTCCTTTTGGTAACCGAGACCTGCTCCGATACCGAAACCTTCTTGTTGTGCAAATTCACCTTGTAAAGAAACAACATCAGATGCATCTGCAGTTATACCAAGAGCTTTTCTTTTTATATCGTCAAAGCTCTTTCCTTCTTGCTTCTCTACACCATCGAGCTGGATGCCCTGTATAGATGCCAGAAACTTTCTTTTCTCTGATTCAGTTTGTTGCATAGACTTGAAGGTTTGAATCAGTTCAGGCATTGAAAGATTTTCTTCTAATTCCTGATAATTCTTATAGTTTCCTATTAAGAATACTTCCCCTTCTAAAGCAGCGAGATCTAGTTCTGACCAGCTAGAACTGCTGCCGCTAGTAAATTTGGATCATCCATTTTGATTCCGCCACAAACCTCAAGAATTCGGTTAATGGTAGGAACATCTAGGACATCTTCAAAAGCGTCTCTGTCTTTTGTTAGCTCTGGTAATTGTTTTTCAAGTGCTACTGCACAAGCATCAATAAGAACTGTTAGAGTTTCCTCTTCAGTAGTTACTTCTGCTGTTTTCTGGATAGCCGCCATAAACTTTCTAAGCTCTTTAATTGTTAAAGGCTTAAGTTTAACGGTTGCCCCATTTTGCAATTGAATTTCTTCAACGTCATATACTGTTGTTGCCATTTAATCCTCCTAGGATTTGTCTTAATTATTGTATCATATTGCAAATATAAGGGCAATAAAAAGCCCCCCAAAAAGGGGGGCTTCTATTAATTAATGTTAATTAATTATAGCCAGATGCGGTCTACGATTGTACCGTATTCTGCCCTTGCGAATGCTGAGTCACCTGATGGAAGCAAACGGAATGTTACTGGGAATGTTGATGCTGCGTTACGAGCCAAAGAGAACTGTGACTGTTGTACAGAAAGAACACGACGTGCATAATATACACGCTCTGTCTTTGATGATGCCGCAGTAGTTGGAGCTTGTCCAATCGCAACTAATTGACGCTCAACTGGAGCTTCTCCTAGTGCGCCTGCTGCAAGACCAAGGGTCTTTTCATCTGAAGAAAGTGTTGCTTGTGACTGTCCGAATACTGCAAGAACGTTCTGAAGAGTACCTTCTGCCATTTCTGTTGCAATCATAACTTCCATTGTCTCCTTGAAAAGTTTTGCTGAGTCAAGAAGCTGATCTACTGTTACTGAACCGTATGATGGGTTGTATGTAATTTGAAGACCGTTGTTTGTAAAGCCTACGTTACGGTATGCAGCGCCTTTTGTTGCTGATACTGTTGCTGAATCTATTTCTACATCGTTAAGAGTAGCTGTGTATGACTCGCCTGCAACTGCGGCTGGTGTGGTTGTGCCATTTTTAAATGCTGGAACTGTTTTGTTACGGTTACTAGCACCTGAAAGTGCTGTGCCTGGTACCATGTTTTCTACATATCCTGATGTGGTTGAATCTTCTACTGATAAAAACAGTGGAGACGCACCAACGAGAATGTTTCTAGCATTACCAATATTTTGTGCCATGTGTAAAACCTCCTGTTAAATAAACATATATATATATTGACTTACTTTAAATCTAAGCTGGCTAAGCTTTTCCTCTTGACTAAGTTTATCCTAAAAGCGGCCCAAACGCAAACTAATAAAACCTACCCCTAGGAGATACGTCTCTTGCATATTTAACCTCTAATATCACATCGGCCGACAGGAACCCAGCCAGCTCTTCGGATGGCTCTGTGGGAGACATCTCTAGTATTAGGGTATTGAAAAAAATGATCTTATTAGTAGTCTTAGATCTATTTAAGTCTTTTGCCGAGTCATCCATACGCCTGAAAACATCTATCATTAAATTTCTAATTTCATTAATTTCAGAGTAATCTACTGAATATATTGTAAATGATATTTTTTCACAGCATACCATCCAGTTTTCTTCATAGGTGCTTCCCATTTTGTCATAGACTATATGAGTTTTTCCATTTAAAAATTGATTTAGTTCTGGGGACTGCTGAACTGGGATAATTGGGACTATTGCTTCTCCTAAATTATCACTATAATATGAATTTGCATCTAGTATATTATTGTCTTGAATTTCTTGCCATAGATGCTTGCGTATCTCATAAATTGCATCTATTCCATAATCTACCATTATGCGACACCTCCAAATTGTTTTATCAAGGCATCCTCGGCCTGTGATCTAATTGTACCTGGACTAAATGTATATTGCACTTTTTTGATAGAAGAAGGCACTTTCATTGCTTGTTTAAACTTTGCGCCAAATAAGCTTTGAAATCCAGAAGCTTTAATTGAGTTGCTAACAAGTGGTCCGCTAAAATATCTTGAATACGCCAGATTAAATCTATTTGTAGACGCTGTTCCTCCTGGGCTTTTTACGGTTACGGATTTACCTTTTGGCATAAACACAACATTACCGTCTACCTCAAACACTAATCTTTCTGCAGATTTTGGAGATATTATTAAAGGCATTCCCTTTTCCATTATTGCTGCTTTTTGAGAAAATATATACTTGCTTCTTTGAGATCTATTTTTTGAAGGAACCGATGTCTTGGATAGCATTAACTCATAATCAATTTTAAAAGACAACCCTAGCCCCCCAAGTCTATTTAATTTAAATAATCTTGCTGTGCTATCTCCAACCTTGTTCCACTCGTAAACGTGATGAAGAGATTTTGGTTTTGTTCTTGCCTGAGAATCTATGAATCTACCAAAGTCTTGATTTACTTGGTTAAATATTGTTTTCTTAAAAAGTTCTTGGAAGGCGGTGCTTGAAGTTAATTTTGCAGCTACGTTTGCCTGATAGTATAAAAAAGCAGATACTTGTGCAACTGTGCTATCTTTAAGCGCTCCAGCCTGTGTGGGTGTTGTCATAAATCTTTCTAGCCCCGATGCGGCTTGTAATAAGGCTATGCCACTAGTCTCCAACTTGTTGGTTCTCCGACCTTTTTGCAATTGAATTATATGCCATTAATGTTCCAAAGGGATCTGTGATTGGGGTTGAGCTTACTATCTCAAATACTGTAGGGGTATCGTTTGGATAATTTAATTCAAACCATATAACATTGTTTGATGAATCTCTAATATTAGTTATTTTTTGTCGATATGTAATTGGAGTTTGTGTTCTAATTTCTATAGTTTTGGTATCTTTATATTTAGTTGATATTGCTTGATTATCCCCGCTTCTTGCAGAAGACGAATTAGATATAATTCCTTTTGCAAAACAAGGGACAGTTTTTGCATATATCCAAGATTTTTTAATAGCACCAGTATTCTGGTCTTGATAATCTTCTTGCAGATATACATCTACTTTCATGTTGAAAATAGAATCAACTAGGTTATTCATATTAAATAACTACCATTTTATTTGTTACGTATGGTAATAATAGCTGATCTGCATAGTTATTACCCGTACCGCTAAATGCTGATGTGTCATATTGGAACTGCCAGTCAAATGTCTGTATGCTCTTTATATACTTATTGCGCCACTCTTTGTCCTTAGAGAAAAAGTCTTTCATTAATTCAATACATGCAAGCTCTACTTCGTCTGGAACCTGATCCCATCCATATCGACCAGCAACCCTATACGTACCACCATTAATAAATGCTCCGTTTCCAGTATCGTTAATACTTGGTGGAACCATTCCGTTGGCAGTATACACAGTATTATCTAGCATGTTAGCCCTATTGACTCTAAGACCAAAACCGCTTTCTGAAACATTTACAGAAAAATTCCAATTATCAATATTATTAATATTATCTACTAAAAGGACGTCATTCAAGTAAAGCTCATGTAAAGTGTTTAATTTGCATGGCAAAGGCAATACATCGGATCCACTTGAATAAACAATATTTACATCGTCATACAAATAGAATTTTTGTTGTGTGTAATTTTCAATTAATTTTCTAGCATATCTTTCTGCTGCAACTAGATCAAAAAAAGTTTTATAGTTTGGGTCAGATTGATCAAAGCCAAATCCTAAAGAATCTGCAGCTTGAGTTAAATCAGTGTATGGCTTAACTACAAAAATTTGATGTTCTTTTGTTACGGTCTGTCCCTCAACCTGATATTGCCATATTAACTTTAATGATCTAGGTCGGTTGGTAAGAGATAACGGAGGGTACACGCTGTACACTCCAAAATCCGTATCTACTGCTTCTGCTGTTTGAGTGTGCAAAACAGTTACTGGATTTATAGATGGGTTAACTGCTGGGTCTTCAGTTATATCATAAAACCTAACTACTGGCAAAGAGTCTGCTGTGGATATTCCGCCCTTCCAAAAAACTCTTTGCTTTACTGGCGCATTGGTTCCTACTATAATTTCCATGTCGTGTGATTTAGATTAGCTGTAATAATCCTGAACTTCTTTTGGGGTAGCTAAACGAAATCCCTCCTCTTGATCAAAAATTTTCTGTGCTATTTCTTTGCTTACTGCAACAAAGGGATGTTCTTTTGTAAATGTTTGACTCAAAATATCGTATCTATAATTCTGTCTGTCCATTTTAACCAAAACTGTATCTTCTGCTGATATAGATTTAGGGTCAAATACTGGAAGGACCTCTACTTCTTCTTTTGCATCTTCTACGGCCTTTTTTGTTTTTTCGTAAACCGAATAAGTTACGCCTTCTTCTGATAGAGCGGCAATGATATCTTGTTTATTCTTTAGTTGAGAAGTTTCTACTCCAAAGTCTTCTGCAATGGTTTTTAGCTCTCCAACTTTTAATGTGTCAAATGACATTTCGATCTCCTTTTTCTAGGTTCATCCATTATAGCATTCTATAATTAAAATGAAAAGCCCCCAAATACTTGGGGGCCTTTCTTGCTAGTTAAATCCTATTATTAGGAAGCAACCTTAACGTTTTTAACAACTACCCAAGCGTCTGCTTGCTCGATTTGAACACCAACACGAGTATACATTGTGTACTCGATTGAGTCCTTACGTGGCCAGAAGAATCGGTAAACAGTTACGTCACGCTTAACACCAATAACTACGTTATTAGGGAATGTTAAGTGAACATCTCCGTGTGAACCTGATGGGCTTGCATAATCACCAGTCTGTGTCTCAGGAAGTAGTGGCACTTCGATAATTGGAATACCAAATGCGAATGGTGCTACATAACCTGCTGGACCTCCTAGTGGCTCTGTTGCTCCACGGATAATGCTTGAAGCAATATCTTGTGGAATTGTTTGATTGGTACCAATGCTGTTAGCATATAGGAAATCCTGAATTAGGTTTGATCCTGCTAAAAAGCGTAGGTCTCCACGGCGTTGCTTGTACTTACGTGGCATTGCCTTAAGTGCTTTATTGAATACCTCACGAGATACTCCAGCTCCTGCTGCATCAACAACACGGCCGTTTGCCTTTGATTTCTTAACAACACCATCAAACGCCATGTATAGTGCGTCTGATCCTGCTGCGTTACCATTAAGGATTACGTCTTCAATGTCGTTACCAGCTTGAGTTGCCATCAAACGTGCGATGTGATCTTCAAGATCTGGACCTTCGATATTGTCTTCTAGAGACTCTGTTGAGAGCTCCCAGTCAAGACGTAGTTTCTTTGTTGTAAGAGATATTTTTGAGAAAGTTACAGCTGCGTTTGATGCGCCAACGCTGTTTGCCTCAGTTGCAAGTTTCATAAGCTTCTCGCCTACTCCAACTCTATCAATTTCTGTTGTATCAGATTTCATTCGAACGGTACGTGCGACTTTTCCAATTACGGTTGCATCGAACATATAGTCTAAGAAACGAGCTGATTGTTCTGGATTTAGAAGTCCGCCGTTACCATTTTCTGATGCACGGTGTACTCCTGTTCCTCCAGTTGTTGAAGCAAAAGTACCAGTATTAGTTGTACCTGCTGCTTCTACTGCCTTTTCTAATGTTTCATTGCTCATAGTTTTTTCACCTATCCTTAGTTAAATATTTCGTTTACGGAACCGAGGAAAGTACCGTTCCACTTTGATTTTTTAATGGTGGACCCCACAGACCCGCCAAGGTCTGAAGACTTTTTAATTGCTGTAGAGCCTTCGACGGCATCTACACGTTTCTGAACACCGCTAATGGTGTTTTTAATATCAGCAACAGCATCACTTAGTGTGCTGTGCTTTTCTGCCAACTCTGTAATTTGATCGTTTATGCTTTTGCTAAAACTCTCAACTGATACTTTAATATCAGCAACCTGAGCTTGGTTATCCTCAGTTGCTTTTGACAAAGTATCGGAGAAAAAGCCCTTTAGGTCGCCTAACATTTTTGCAAAATCAGGTTCATCAACCTTAACTTCTACTGTGTCGGCTGCTTTTTCAACGTTGTCGGCAGAGGTATCTTCTGTTGTCTCTTCAACAACTGCAACTTCTGCAACTGGTGCCTCTACAACATCGACAGACTTTTCAATAATTGTTTCTGCTTCTAAAGCGTCTACAACTACATCGTTTGTTACGTCTGACATTTTATTACCTCCTTCTACGTTTGCCTGTTTTGCAATTGTTTGTATTGCAGGCAACGGTAATCTTGACTTCTTAAATGAAGCAAGAATTTTATCTATTTCTTTTGCTTTGTTCTGATCTGAGCTTTCAACCCATCCAATCAAAACTGCATCTTTCCCAGTGACTGGGGAAGAATATGTTTTATCTGTTGACATAAAAACAGAGTCGCTATCTTCGCAATAAAAAATGTTTTCTGTTACAACATTTGTTGCTATGCCCTTAAATATAAATTGACCATTTACTTTTTCAATTGAAACAATATTGCACATTTCGTTTGCTGGAGAATCAACAATAGAAAGCTCCACTAAATCATATTCTTTAATAAATCTTACTGTTTCTCCTGTAGACTTATTCATTTCATTTTCAGAGTCTTTAATTTTTCCTCCGATTGAAAATCCAGAAAGAGTTCCGTCAAGAACTTTCTCCCAGGTATCTTGTGCACCTTTTGAAATGTATGAAGTAACATAAACTCCATTATAAAATTCTTTTGTTTTTGCATCGTAGTATGTTTCTGGATTAAATGAAACAAGTTTACCTACGGCAAGCGGCTGATGCATTTCTCTAAGATTACCTCTAAATGATTCAAATGCTTTTAAGCTTGCTTCTGCGGTTACAACATCTCCAGTTTGATCTACGTTATCTAATGTAGCAAATCCAGACACCGTTCTTTTTTCTCTGTTAACCTTTGTAAAGGGTACAGATAAGTGAATGTTTTGGCCGTCGTGGGACCATTGACTTTTTTCAATGTTCATATGGTCAATTTTAGTGCTTTATTTACTATAACGCAAATCGTAGTCGATTAGGGTTAGTCAACCTGACTGCCATCACCCTGTGGGTTCCTGGCTTCCCCAGAAATATCTGGCTGATTATTTTGTCTTTCTTTATCCCTTGTTCTAGTATTTCCAGCTTTTGCTCTTTGTTCTGCAGCAGCCTGTGGCTTTAATTCAATTACGTCATCTCCGCCATCTAAAGGTATCATTCCTTTTCTAATTCTAACCTCATTTGGGGTAATAACCTGCATTCTTAAATATCTTTCATCAATTTTAGATTGAGTGTCTTCATCTGTAAGAGTAAGCTCTTCAAATTTAATTTTTAATGCATCGGTCTTTTCTTCAATAATTGAATTTATTCTTTTTTCAAGTCTCATTTGTGCTGGACGACATACCTGCTCTTTAAATGTTTTGTCTGCATCACGAGCAACGGCTAAATTAACTCCTTCTGGAGTTCCTATTTTATTTATTGGAACTCTGTGCGCCAGCAAAATTTCATCCCTATTAGATTTTCTATAAATATTAAATGATGATTCTTGGGCTCCAGCTTCAACTGGCTCCATTTTAAATTCAACTTTTGAGTCTGGAGTGTCTGGGGGAAGTGGGATATATAGAGATCTATGATTCTTTCCTTTTAATCCAACCTGGAAAAACTCAAGTAGTTTTCTTTCTGATTCTGGGGAAAGCTTTGCTCCCTTTACTGTAATAATATATCTTGGGACCGCTTTGTTTTCAAAGTAATCTAGGTTATATCTTCCAGCAAATTCATTACCAGCAATAGAAACTTGTGCTGCAATAATATCTGGTATTCCGTAATAGTTATTCATTGGGGTGTATTTCTTTAAATGGATAATTTCGTTTGGAGTATCTTCTGCGTCACCAATTGGATTGATGGTCTCTAAATCTCCAAAGTTTCTAAAAAATACTGCCTTGCCATATAGCAACTGCATAAATCCATCACGTAGTCTTCGTACACGCATTGTTTTAGACGGTATATGCCCGATATAGCCTATATCTCCCGCAGTTGTACGTCCAACCTCCAGATAACCATTACCAGTGGCTTCTAGGTCAGTATAGACCTTAATTAGGGTCTCTGTAAAGGTGTCTTCTTTATTAGTAGAATCTAGCCATTCTTGTAAATCCTGCTTAAGCTTATTTAATTTTCTGCGAGCCCTATCAAGCTGCCTAATATCTGTAATTGCATCAATGGCATCATTTGTTTTTCTTGTTTCCATAAATCCATATCCTAGGCCAACAATGTTTGCAACCTTTGCATTAATTGCGGCATAGTTGTAAGTAGATATCTCATATATTTGAGAGAGGTATTCTAAATTATAAACTGGCTGAACAAGGTCAAACATTGCATAGCCGCTTATTGCTTGAGCCATTAAATTCTGTTGTGTCTGAGCGCCATCCTGTCCAGTAAATGACTTTGTGAAATCTCTATTAACTTTTCTTTTAAAATTTGTACCAAGGCCTCTGACTTTTTTTAAATCCTCAAGTCCTATTGAAAACGGATCAAAATGTTCTTTTTCTTTTTTAAAAGAAAATAAATCAGAGCTATTTCTTATAGCAATTTCTGATGTGCTATCTTGAAAATCATCGTCAATTGAAATTGCCATTATTGTGGACCCTTCTTGAATCCTTCTTTATAGACTCCAATATCTAGTGGGTCTGGGGTAAGGCCCCATTTAAGTCTTTCGTTTTGATGCTCAAACTCTTCATCATCAATTTTTCTACGTCCAGCTAGAAATTTAGGTGAACCTTCGTGAATTCCATATGATCTTACTTCTCTTGCTATCAAATCAATTTTAGATCTATTTCCTTTTATTGATGCAACTGAAAGAAAATTACCGTCATCATCGCCAATCCATCTGCCGTCTGGCATTTCCCAGACATATATCCCTAGGGTTGTTTCTTCAATAACTTGGCTTTTTTGATTTAATATTTTCATATGTATAACAGTTTACCATTATTTGTCATTTAAGTCCAGTTTTTGTCAACCAAAGTGACAATATTATTAATTTTATACCAGCTGGGTGTCTAAATATCTGACTGAATAGGCTGTATTGTCTTCTCCAGATACGCTTTCGGATAGGCTTATGCCTGGGTCAGACACAGCTTGTATATTATTTGAGCAATAAAGGTTATAGTTTTCTATTGCCTCTGTCTGAGTAAAAGCACTTGGGTAGAGCGCTATGTTGCTGTATGTATTATTAAGTCCGTATTGAGTACCAGCCTGATTTTGATTAAATTTAATGTTAGTAGAATTGCTTGATAGGACCAATACAACATGATGGAAAAGACCTGTTGTAAAAAAGGTTGATATGTTAGTGCTAGAAGTTACATCCACTCCATTTACATATACCGCAGATATACCAGAAGATTGAACTACTCCAAGACTAGTCCATTTAAAATCTGAGGTATTTGATGAAAACAATATATTGCTGGTTCCGTTTGGCTTAAAAAATAACTCAATTGTTCTTGATGCATTTGTGGTGTCTACAGAAAACCCACGTCCGTCGGTCATTGTTAATCCATTATAGGAGTTTTGTGATTTTACTGGGTAGTTATAATTACCCAAAGAATAGTCGTGGGCAGAATAAATTCTTGAGCCCCCATTATCTGAATAAAAATCTTTATTGGAGTACATGTCAATTTCTAATTTATCAAAATACGGAAGATCAAAAGAGGCGTCTGCGGTTGTCATTGTAACTCGTATATCTAAAATGCTGCTTTGTAAATTTTGATTCTTATTGTAATATGGAAGCGGAGAATTGTTGTTGCAAGCTACCCACGGCTGGCCTGGGACTTGAACTTCTACTAGTATGTTTTTTACATCTTGCCCATAAGATATGGTAGAAGATTGTATATTTTGTGGATTACTTACATAAATTCTATCTGTAAACGAAAATGTTTTTGACTCAACGCCCACAGATTCTTTAAAATATATTCTATTATTTATCGAGTCATAATATGTGTCATCTGTTAATAGGTCTTCAAAATTTTTAATCCCAGGATATCTGTAAGATACATCTGGCCGTATTGTCACAGAATTTAATGAAAAGAATACTCCATTTTTTGGATAAACAATTTGAGAGTATTTTCTTTCTTTATACCCAGACACATAATGAGATCTGACCCTAGACTCTTCAATTTCATAATTGTAAAAAGCAACCCCATCAATGATAAAATTTTTATTTATATTAGACGGACCAATTGCTGGTGAGAAAATTGTATTTGTAAATTTAAATTTATTGGAAAATGTTTTTTCTTTTACCAGGGATCCATTTAAGTACAAGCTAATTTTGTCTTTTGAAAAAACTCCGACTGCATGTATTACTTGATTTTTAGATATCTTGTAATTGACATAATTTAGAGCATCAACCTTAAAAACAACATTTTCGTTTTTATAAAAAATTCCAATTTGATTAGATGAATCTGCAACTATTGGATATTCTAAAATATCTGTAGGGTCTGGTTTAAACCAAGCCTCCACGGAAAAAGCGCTATCTGGGTTTTTGTTTGTCGCTATTCCTAGTGCCTTTAACTTAATATTAGAGGTTGATTCAATAAGGGTTCCTCTTACCCCACTATTAATTATGGGCATTAGCTGCATTGATGAGGATTGTATTGCATATCCGTCTGAACCATTTCCAGAATAATCAATAATTGGTAGACCGCTGATTGCTGCATAAGATACACCATTGTCTTTTAAATCTTGGTAAGTGCTATAGGTATTTTTTAATACTGTATAATTAGTTACTTCACCAGATTTTACTTCATCTAGAAGGTAAAAGGATAGAGGATAGTCTTGCAAGACAGTATACTTATATGACATGTCTTACGCCTCTTCTAGTGTTTTAACTCTCGCCGTAAGCTCTTGCACTGCCTTAATGAGCGGAGCAATAAACTCTTCATATCGTAATGCTTGTTCTGATTCTGGATTGGATTTATCTATTAGTACCCAGCCACCAAAATCTACTCCTGAATTTTCTAATGCTTGTTTAACTTCTTGTGATATTAAGCCCCAATGTGTTCGTGTTCCTGCAATTGAATCTCCTTCTGGAGTTACAGATCCTTCAATAAATTTATAACTTACTGGCCTTAAATCATTAATAAAATTTAAACCTAAAGATGAATCCAATATATCAGTTTTTAGTCTTAAATCAGATGTGCTAATTGTTCCTGTATTAGAATAAATTGTTTTCCAGAATTTATTTGAAGAAACTCCACTTGGCACATCGGCTGGTTGTCCAATTGAATATAAATTGTTTGCTAGCGGATACCAGTTTGAATTTACTCCGTATGCAGATGAAGTGGGAATGTTTAATGATATTGTCCCAGGTATCGGATCAATAATTGGTGTATCTCCTGCTGGGCCTGGTACTCCCTGCGCTCCATTTGCTCCAGTTGCTCCTCTTGGAATTGTAAAAGCAAATACTGCATCTGTAGAAGTACCAGTATTTGTAACTAAAGCATTTGTTCCAGCCGCACCAGTAGTGGTAGTTCCAATTGCAAGTGTTGTAGGTCCTGCTGGCCCTTGTGCTCCTGTTACTCCTTGGGGTCCTGCTGGTAAAACTAAATTTAAAGTTTGAGATGGGCTAGTTCCAGAAATTGTAGCTGCTGCGGAGGATCCGCTTGTGACTGATCCTATTGATAAAATATTTGAAGGACCCGCTCCACCTACAACTCCATCGATTCCTCTTGGTAAAGTTAAATTAAGAATTGCGGCAGATGATGTTCCTACATTTGTAACGGCTGCTGGAGTAGAAGCGCTTACCGTGGAAATAGTTCCTATAGTAATTGTTCCTGATGGCCCCTGTGGCCCTGGATGGGCGTCTAAGTAGGCATCTACGTCTGCTGCCAGATAAGCTAGATCTCTCGGTACGTCTGGGGTATCTGAGTAGACGGGGTATCTAAAACCTTTTCCTGTTGTAGTCATTTTTTTATTATACCATTCATTTATTTAGAGTATATATGAGCTGGGCTCATCCATCTAGTACCGCTTGTTATTTTTGTAACCTCATGAATATACGGCTCTTGAGATGGGAAAATAATTATACTACCAGCCTTGGGCTTAATGCTAATATTTTGATTTTTAAAGCTAATCTCCCCTCCTTCGTAATCATCATTAATATATGCAACTAGCGAAAACGCAAGAGCATTATGCCCATCTTGTCCATCAAAATGAGGACCCATTGATTGACCAGAATTCCATTTTTTTATTAAAATGCCTTTAAGGTTTAGCGAATAATTTTCTTTATTTAATCCATTTAATTTTATGTATCTATCTGCACACATTTCAAATGCCGTTTCAAACTCATTAGATATATATAGAACTTTTTTATCAATTAAGCTAATAGTTTTAGTTGATTTAACAACATGAGTATCAATTTTTTTAGTTGCTCCATAAACTAAAGATTTATCATCACTTGCCGTCCATGGCTCCCACTTAGATATTCTATTGTAAGACTCTGGCTGATCATCAATATACTCTATATGACTTTTTAATTCAGATGGAAAACTTAATGCATTTTCAAAATAAAAAATTTTATCTTGTTGTATCTTTAATTTAAACATATGAAATTGCTCAAAGCCAACATCATTGCTATTCATTTATATCCTCTACTTCAGAAGCTGGGTATAATTCTGATCTTGGAGTTTGTCTTAAACCTTTGTCTCTTATTTCGTTCCACTCTTTTTGTTCAATTTTTTGTTTATCCCTAACTTCTTGAAGCTCAATTGCCCATTGATCTCTTAGTTCTTGAGGATAGTCTGACTCTTCTCTATCATCCCAGAAAGATCCTAGAGTATATCTAACTTTCTTTTTAACTACAGTAACTTCATGCATATTTTGAAATCCCCCAGCAAAAGTAGCGAGTAGTCCAACTTTTGGAACAATGGTTAAATCAGTCTTTGTAAAATTTAATACCCCGCCTTCAAAATCATCATTTAGATAAATAAAGGTTGCGTATCTACTTCTAGTAAACGCTCCCGCAACTCCGTCGTTACTTGTATTATCTGAGTGAGGGTGTGCAAATGCACCTGGCTCCCATCTTTGTGAATGAAAGCTAATTCTAGACATTTGTTTTGGATCTTTTCCAGCCATGTCGGCTGTAGCAACAATAACTCTTTCTTTTAGACTATCAAAGAAATCTCCTGGTAGGCCACAGGCAATTACATCTGCATCGTTTAGTTCTGGCATTCTTCCCGAAGAAGATTCATAAAAAGAAATTTGTTTCCAGTCCCACTCGCCTTTGTTTTCTTTTATTTTTATAACCTTTAAAATAGATTCGCACTCATCTTTAGTTAAAAAGTTTTCATGAGTAACAATATCGTCACGATGCCTTGTTATTACTATTTCTTTATTCATATATCACATACTTCCTTCTTTATACGGATTATCTTTTCTTGATTTATATGTATCAAAATCTACTGGGGCATCGTCTACTAAATAAACCATATTTCTAGGATTATCGTATGAAAGTCTTTCTACTTCTTTTTTAAACCAGTTGTGAGCTCCAAATTTTTTTTGTGCCGCTAGCCATTCTGGGCTTCCGTCATATGAAACCATAACAAAATTTCTAACAAAGAATTTCTCTTTTTCTTTAATAATTTTAACACCATGAAAATATGGAACGTTTGAAGGAAATACCAGGATGTCTCCTGCTACTGGTTTATGGTTAATTAATTTACCATCAACATAAAACTCAATATCTCCTCCGTCATAATCATCATTAATATACATGGTACAAGTTATAAAAAATTTACTTCCTGGCATATCTTTTTCTGAAATGATATAGTCTGTATGGTATTGCATGGTCATATTATTTGCCATGCTGTCTACATTTGGATTATACTTAGAGTATGAGCATCCACTAAATACCCAATCTGGTGGCAAAACAATACCTTGTTTTTGAATATAATCTGCTATAACCTTGTCATAAGCGTTTTCTACTTCTTCAATAAAATTCTTTTCTTTAATGAACATCGGGTCAGTTAACAAATCTTTAGGATAATTTGATGGATGCTTTTTTTGAGTATATGTCCCAAAATGTGCCCACGGATCCCACTTGCTTAAAGCATACTTTCCTTCAGATGTTTTTTCTGATTCATTCATTACTTCATACATTTGTTTAGGGTCTTTTAATACGTTACGATATACATAAATTTTTGGAAAAATTTCTACATATTCTAATTCACTCATGGCTGTTTTTCTCCCGTATGTTTTTGAATCGTCCAAAAAAATGGCGACGTAAATCTATTTCCTGATTTTATTGGTCTTACGCCATGCGTATAATACATGTCTCCAGGGAAGAAGTATGCTGCTCCAGCTACTGGTTTAAATTCAATTCCGTGTTGCGGGAAATATAACTCTCCCCCCTCGTAGTCATCGTTAAAATAAAACAATCCCGCAAGGTCGTACCACGGAAAATCATTTGCTCTGCCTTTTTCTGATCCAGAATGGAATTCTTTATCTGCATGAGGTTCTTGTCTTGCACCAACTGGCCACCTTACAATTGCTGGCCCAGTTTCTTTTGCATCTACATCAAAAAATTTATCTACTTCTATTTTTAATCTTGCAATCATACTATATATTAAATCTAAAATAGTGGGATCAGACGCCATTAAAGATCTATAAGTACAAACTCTATTCTCCCATACGGTATGGTCATACAAAACAAGTCCGTCTGCATCTCTATGGGTTTCTGTGATATCCCAGATTTTATTGTTTAATGAAAAATTCATTAATCTATCAATTTCTTCTTGAGTTAAAAAATTTTTGATTTCTATAATGTTATCTATTGAATTTCCAAAAAACCCAGAGGGGGTTATTGACTTGGGTCTATTATCTCCCCAGTCATTAGCTATTTTTTGCATGTTGTCACCATATCCTCATTTTACCATTATTCAAGACTATTGACAAACAGTCTTATAGTTTTAACCTGATGGCTCCCGATGCTTTCTTTTTTGTGGTCTACGGCATCTCTATAAAAATTAGACCATACTCCGCTTGAATTAAGTTTACTAATTTCACTTGAATACTCTGATTCATTATAGGGTGCTTTTGGCAATGTTTCTAAATTTTTAAAATTAATTTCAGAATTTTGCAAATCATTTAAATTAATAGGAATCATACTTGTAATTGGAGTACCAGCTTTAATTGTTATTATTTCATTTGGTTTAGTTATCATCCACGCTACGGGAATGTCAGTCGGAAAAAATGAACTGCTGATTATGGTTGTAAATGGAGTAGCGCCATCAAAAAATAAGTTAGGAACTGGCATGCAAAGCATACTAATAGATTCGCTTGTAACCAGCCTTACCCCTGTTTTGAAACTTATGGTTGCGTTTGCCCTTCCAGCATAGGCATATTTTTCTCCAGACAATATCTTTACGTGCTCAGCATTGCTGTCATTAATTCCATCCCAAATAAAAGATATATCTTCTGGAAAAGAAATTGACCATCCTAATTGATTTGTTAATCCTACGGGGAAACATTTATAAGCATGAGACTCCCACGTATTGTCCATCCAGTCTCTTTTAATAGTTAAAGGCTTGACAATTCCTAAACCTTGTTGTATTTGATAGGCATCAACTTTATACATTCAAGTTTCTACCAGTTAGAGAATCTTCTTTTACCCACTTAAGTCTCATTTCATAAAACTCTTGTCTATGAGCATGATCATTATAATCTAACATAGTTACTATTGAAAATTTCATTCCTGATTTTACTGGCATAGCTCTATGAGAGAATAGATAGGTTGATGGGAAAATATATAAATCTCCTGCTGTAGCCTTAATGTTTAAATTAAGCTTTGGAAAATATAGTTCTCCGCCTTCGTAATCATCGTTTACATATGCCACTAGTGAGACGGTGGCGCTGTAAGAAAATCCATGATCTGCATGCTCTTGAAAGTGTTGTCCTTCACCGTATCTGATACAGTTCATAACTTCCCAATAATTCATCTTTACGCTGTACATTTGACAGTAATCTTTTACTGCGGCATCTTGTGATTTTTTTAAATCTTCCCATAAAGATGAAACTAATTGTTCTGTTTTTGTGTTTGGATTTTTTATTTCACCAACCTTTATATCTTCACAGTTCCTATAATCTGGTATTTTTTCGCTATAGCCAACAAATCCAAAGGTCCATTTATACCTTGTATCGCCTTCGGCTTCGGCTGACTCACCTATTTTGTTTAATTGCTCTATAACAGATATGTCTTTTTTAATTGCATTTCTATACACCCAGACACCTGGGAATAGTTGCTCTTTTGAGGTAAATCCGTATTGATCATCAATATTATTCATAGGAAAAGTATACCATTTCTTATGGTGAAAAACAATAGACGATCTAGTGTTTTTTTAAGCTATTGTTAATGTCGAGTTAACAATGAACCAAGGGTTTCCTTCTGTTCGAATGTCATAAACAGCTGATTCATTTTCATCAATTTCTATAGATGTAACGGCTGTTTCAGTAATTCTAGCATCTGGTCCAATACCTATCAATATGTCTCCTGCTTGGATTTCTCCTGCATTTTTGTAGGCAATTCCATTTGAAACTTTAATAAATACTGGGTGCTCTGCTGAGAAATTTTTACCTAGGTTATTAAATCCTACTAACTTAGACATTTTAGATTCTACAGACTTAACAAATGTTTCTACAAACATTACTGAGCCAGTAAGTGGGTGAGAAGTTTTAGTCTCAGTTATAGATTTAAGATCTATAAACTCACTGCTAATTGTAATTAAAACATCTCCTACTGAAACATCTTTGGCTTTTATCCAGCCGTTTGATGCGTAAACTAATGAGTCTGGTGCTAAACACTTACCCTTAAATCCTGGTGGGGCAAAGAACCCTGGTGGGGCAAAGAACCCTGGTGGGGCAAAGAACCCTGGTGGGGCAAAGAAGCTTGGTGGGGCAAAGAAGCTTGGTGGGGCAAAGAAGCTTGGTGGGGCAAAGAAGCTTGGTGGAAAGAATGGTGCTGCTGTTGTTACTGAATTAGAGATTGATGAGGCAGCTGAGTTACCATTAGCATTTGTTGCATAAACTGTATAGGTTTGAGCAGTATCTTGTTCTTGCGTAACAGTTACGGAAAGAGCATTGAGGGTTCCGCCCTTTGAATCTGATGATGCCCAAGTATAATTAGTAATTGCAGATCCGCCGTTTTCTGGTGCAACCCAAGTAACAACATCTTGAAGAGTTCCTGCTACAGCTGTTGGTGCTGCTGGAATTTGTGGAACTGTAGTTATAGTTGGTGATGTAACTGCGGCTGATGCTAAAGAGTTGCCGTATGAGTTAGTTGCAATAACAGTAATATCTGAAGTTATGTTTGAACCAAATCCTGTTATTGTTAAGGGAGAAGCATTTCCTGTGGCTGTATGAGTTACAGAGTGTACACTGCAATAACCAGATGCTGTATAGCTAGTTGCTACTGGTGAGTTTCCAGGCAATGTAAATGCAACAGTTACCTGTCCATTTCCAAATGCTCGGTTTGTTCCATCGCTAGTAACGCCTGTGATTGTTGGTGCTAAAGGCTCTAAAAAGTCGTTAGCGGCCTGTGAGTGTTTTCCTGCTTTTTTACCTGATGCCATTTTAATTTTCTCCCTTATTTATTATTTAATAATTAAACTAATTACGCTTTAAGATCTCCATAAACAACCCAGGTGTTTGCTGCTCTCTTAAATAGAGTACATGATGACCACTGTGTTCTTAATTTTAATCCTGGTGTTGAGTTAACAGTAACAGATCCACTAACTGGTGCAATAGATACTTCTCCCGCACCTGTCTGAAGAACATCTAAAGAAGTTCCTATTGGATAGTTGACTGTTGAGTCTTCTGGAATCGAAATTACGCAACCATAGGCTGAATTTACTTCGATTAAATCGTCTCTTTCAGTTAGTGATGAAAGTGTATAAGATGTTGTCTTTTGTGAAATTGGTGTTAAAGAATCTACCTTTAATCCAAGGCTAGTTGTTACTGATGCTGCAAAGTTAGCGTCATCGCCAAGGGCTGCAGCAAGTTCATCAAGTGTATCTAATGCTGCTGGTGCACCAGTTAATAATGCGCCAACTTGTGCTGTTGCATCTGCAATTGCTTCTGCTTTTGCAGTTGCGATTGCTGAAGACTGTGCGGTAGATACTGGCTTATTAGCATCTGATGTATTTGTAACGTTACCTAATCCAAGAGTTGCGGCTGTTACTGCAGCAACCTCTGACTTAAGTGCAAGTAATGATGTATCAGATATGCCGTGTACGTTTGTTGATGTTGTATTGTGAGTAGTTAAATCAGTAGTTTTTGCTGTTAACTGAGTTTGTACTGAGGAAGTGGTTCCATTCAAATAACTAAGCTCTGTAGCAGACACATCTCCAATTGAAGTTGTGGCTGGAAGAACTACGGTTCCTGTGAATGTTGGTGCCTCAATTTTTGCAAATCCATCAATGTTTGCACCATTTGGAATTGTTACTGTTCCTGTAAATGTTGGTGAGTTAATTGTAGACTTAAGACTTAAATCTGTAACCAGACCATAAATTTTGCTTTGAGCAATTTCTGCATCTGATGCAATTTTATTATTATTAATAATTCCATCTGTGACATGTGTTCTTATCAAGAAATTAGATGGTGCTGTCAATGAGCTTGCCTCTATTGGTCCACTAATTGCTGCAGAAGATACTAATCCTGCTGTATTTATTGAACCAGATGTAGTAAGTGCTGTTGCATTAATATTTGTAGCACCTAAATTCTTAACAGAAAGATCATCTAGTGTTCCTTGTGTAAAGTCAACTGTTGTTCCTGGCGCAGTAGTTACTCCCTTAAACAATTTCCACTTATTATCAGAAGTATCACGAACTAATCCTGAATATTGTGCCGTTCCATCATTAAACTTTGCGTGGAATCCTAGATCTAGGGTGTTTCCAGCATTTGAATCTGCAAGTGCAATTATTGCATCTTCTGTAGTAAAGTTTGCTGTTGAGATACTTGTTGTAGTACCGTTAACTGTTAGGTTACCAGTAAGTGACAAATCTTTTGCACTAATATCACCTGATGTTGTAATATTTTGAGTAAGTATATTTAGGTCTAATTCAGACTCTGGAATTTTGATGCTAGAATTTAATGATGCTACTCCGTTTTGTGTTCCACGATCTGCAACCTCTAGGTATGTGCTGGCTGTTGAATTTGAAAGTCCAGTTACCTGTGCATCTACGTATGACTTAAGAGCAACAACGGTGCTGTCTACTGTGATGGTAATTGTATTTGAGCCGTCGTTGTAGGTCTTTGTTAAACCTGAGCCCATTGTAAGCGCTGTATTAATTGCGTCTTGTGAAATTTCACTAATTTCAGTTGAATCTGCTGCTATGTAAGAAAGGGAATTCCATGCGGTGGATCCGTCTCCAACTTTAATTTTTCTAGTGTCTGTTACAACGCCTAGCTCTCCTGCTGCAAGTACTGGGTTGACTCCAGACCAATCTGTTGCTGATCCTCGTCTGACTTGAATTCTTACTGTTGACATTTTTTTCTCCCTTTGTTACTTTGTATTAGATTATTATACCATTATTTTTTTATGCTAAAGCGCCTGAATCAAACACCATTCCATAAGTTGAAGTTGATGGGCTTCCACCATCAGCAGATTTAGTTGCTGTTGATGATACTCCATTTGCTTGAACTGTATATATTGGCTGTCCATCGTAATCAATTGCAAGACCTATGTCCATCATATTGATCATTGTGTTTTCATCTGGAACTTCTGAATTTAGAGCTAGCGGCATCCATGTGCCACCTATCTCAATTTGTAATTTGTTTGTTACGGTATCAAACCTTAAGGGAGTAGACCCTAATACAACATTAGACTCAAAAGTAGCAGTTCCTGCGACATTTAGTCCATTCTTAACTTTAAAATTCTTATTTACTGTTGCCATTTAAGTTCACATATCCCCTAAGTTTTTGTTGGGGAGATTTTAGGCTCTCCCCTGGCCCTTTATTTAATTATTTAATTAATGTTCCAACTACAACAACTTCAGTGTTATTGTTTGCTGGGGTTACACGAATTCTTACATCTGAGCCAGAATAATCTGCAGTTACTGCAGCTAACTCTGTTCCGTTTGAATATGTAATTCCATATTCAGAAACTGCTACGTTGTTAGAAGTATCAAGTGTAACTACTAGGTCTGATACCTGTGTATGCACACCGTTCTTTACCTTAACTACAAGCTTAGCACTTCTGTAGTCTGCTGCTGCCCATGCGATAGCTGTTGTTGCTGCTGCGGTCACAATATTTCCAGTTGTTGCTGCAACTTGCTTAGCAACATCATTGTAATTAATTGCTGTGAATGCTGTAGTTCCATTTTGCTGAGCTGTATTAGCTGCTGCTGCAGTTGCTTCTGCTGCTGCTTGGGCTGCGTTAGCCTTTGAAGTAGCGTCTGCTGCTGCAGTTGATACTGCTGCTGCTTGGGCTGCGTTAGCCTTTGAAGTAGCGTCTGCTGCTGCAGTTGATACTGAAGCTGAGTCGCCTGATACTCTAAGGGCTGCTTCTGCTGCTATATCTGTAGCAACCTGTGTTGAGTTAGCCTTTGTTGCTAAAGCGGTTGTAATAGTTGTTGTGTAATTAGCATCATCATTAATTGCTGCTGCAATTTCATTTAATGTATCAAGAAGTGCTGGGGCACCGTCTACTAATGTACTTACTGCTGCAGAAATTGCTGTGTTACGACCTGAAACCTCTGTTGAGATTGCAGATGAAAGAGCGGCTGCTGCTGTTGCTTCTGCTGCTGCTTGAGCGGCGTTAGCCTTGGTTGTGGCATCTGCTGCTGCAGTTGCTACTGAGGCTGCATCGCCTGATACTCTAAGTGCTGCTTCTGCGCCTACCTTAGTAGTGGCATCTGTTGCTGCTGCTGTAATTGCTGCAGACTGTGCTGCGCTAGCCTTAGTGGTTGCATCTGATGATGCTGCAGAAATTGCTGCTGATTGTGCGGCTGCTGCGGAACCTGAGGCGTCAAATACGCCAGATTTAATATTAAGTTCTCCAGCAATAACTTCCATCTGTGTTGATTCAACAGATGTTACAAGAGTGGCTCCTCCAACAAGGTTAAGGATGTAGGCATTTCCGCCTGTTTCTGTAAGTATATTTTGACCATTGATTGTACCTGTTGCGCCTTCAACTACAAGGCCTGATTTAATTCTAAAATTTTTGACTACTGTTGCCATTTTTATCTCCTTTTACTGCTTATACTGCTTATATTTTTATTGCTGTTCTGATATATCTAGCAGTAATTGCGCCAGCTGTTGGGGTGACACATAGTCCTATTATACCTGAATTTTCTTCAAAGGTTACATTTACTAAAGAATTATTTGAGTTAGAAACAATGTTGGATTGAGATACATGAACATCTGTTCCGTCATTAAGAATCAAAAACTCAGATGTCTCATAAGATGAACCTCTAGATATCTGTAAGTTATATTTTACTGTTCTAATAACTGTTTTGTTAAACGAGTCTAGGGTGGTCTTATTTTCTATGCCATTAACAGTTAAATCATTATTTCCCTCAAGACCTAGAAGCTCGACAACGGCATCTGTTGAGTTATCAAGATCTCCTACTAATGTTTGAAGTGCTGAAACTTTATATTGAATTGAGTTTACATCAGTTGAATTGTTGACACCAATTTTTGATTCTATTGCTTCTACAGAATCATTTAAATTTGAGTGTTGTTGGGAATGAGACGGGGAGCTTAACTCGTCTGTTGAATTTGGGTTAGTAAGTGAATCTAAGCTTGTTGGAAAATTTGTTGCCATTGAGACCTCCGCAAAAATATGTTGTAGGATTATTATACTACATATTTTTTTCTAATTACGCTATAACTAATAAATCTTTAGTAATAAACCAAGGAATTCCAGAGGTTCTTATATCGTAAACCTTTGAGGCAGATTCATCAATTTCTATACTGTCGACTATAGTATAGGAAACTGAGCCGCTTGGGTCTATTTTTACAAGAGCATCTCCTACCTGAACATCCTCGGAATGTTTCCAGACTGTCTCTGTATCATTTTTTACAAATACTGGGTGCTTTATTGATATATACTTACCGCCGTTATTGAATGAAATAAGTTTTTCCGATTTTTCTGATATTGCGTACACAGTAGTTTCTTTAAACTCAACATTTTGTGGTAAATTAATCATTGATTTAGTTTGCATTAATAAATCAATATTAATAACATTGTCTGAAATTGTAATTAGGGTATCTCCAAAATTTATGTCTTTAGCAAACTTCCACCCTGATTTTGTAAACACCTGGGTCTCTGGAGCCAAGCAGAATTTACTACCTTTAAATGATGGTGGAGCTGGTGCAAAGTCAGGTGGAGCTGGTGCAAACGTTGGTGGGAAGAATGGTGGAGCTGGTGCAAATGATGGTGGGGAGAAGCTTTTAAAAGTTGGTGGGAAGAATGGTGGAGCTGGTTCAAAAGTTGGTGGGAAGAATGGTGGAACTGGTTCAAATGATGGTGGGAAGAATGGAGGAGTTGGGTCAAAAGTTGGACCTTTAAACGTTGGTGGAGAAAACACAGGTTCTTCTGGGGACACTGTTCCTGGAGCCGTTACAGAACTTTGTGCAGAAGAACTACCAGCCGAGTTTGATAATGTTACATAGAATGTAATATTGCGGCCGTAATCATTTGGATCTATTACATAAGTTTGAGTAGTCCATTGTGTTCCAGGATATCCTGCCGAAACAAAGTAATAACTTGTAGAAGTTGCTGCGCCACCACTATTTGAATAAGTGCCGTTTACTTGCCAGCTTGTGCCACCAAAATAAACTGTACTAGCGCTTGCGCTTGCAACTGGTGGCTGTATCGCAGGTGCCCCTGGCAAAGTATAGCTAGCTACCTTTGAGTCTGATCCTTGTGAGTTTGTTGCAGTAACTGTACAATATTGAGTTGTGCCATCATCAGCAACAGTTGAAGTAGTAGTATCACTTCCATTAGTCCATGAATATGACAGGGTGGCTGCTGGTTCTCCAGGATTAGCAAAAGAAACACTTACTGTTAATAATGAGGCTGCGGCATTTACGTTAGCGGCTTGTCTTGAAATTGTAGGTGTATTAAGAACTGGAGCTGTTGATGTTCTAAGTTCATTAATTGTTGCATTCTTTCCAGGACCAGAAAGATTTACTCCTGAGACTGCATTAGAGAAAGGGTTGTTTGAGCTAAATGGGAAAAGCCCTATAACAAGTGATCCACTAACGGATGGACCAAAATCTAAATACTTATTTCCATAAAGTTGTCCTACATCTGTTCCTGACTCTTGATTATTTTCTGGAAGAGTTAATTCAGTAAATGGAACGTTTGGCCCCTGGTATTGAAGCGTATATCCATTTGCTCCTTTTGACTTTTCCCAAAGCATGTATACTCTTCCGCTTGAAACAACGTATGCTGTTAAAGATGGAAGTGCTGATGGTCCAAAAATCATTCCAGTACTTACGGTGTACGGATAAGATTCACCAGAAGCGTTTATAGCATAAACCTTTGCCCTTATTGTATATCCTACATGCGTCAAATCAACATATGCGCTTGATGATGTTTGAGCTACACCATTATAATAAAGAGGCGTCCAATTATTAAATCCTGCATTAGAGTATTGTGCAACTTCCCAAACATATCTATAACTAGTTGGGCTATTGTCCCAAACGCCAGTACTCACAGAGACCGTTTGTTCTACTCCACCACCAGTAACTGATTGTGAAAATGCTGGAGCTTCTGTGTTTGTCGGTACTCCAGTTGAAAAAATTTTCCATTCTGATCCGTTCCAAATATGCGCTGCTTTAGAATCATTCCAGCTAGTGCCGTCATGAATTTGTATTTTTTTGAAAGGATTCCAATTAGAACCGTCAAAAATATTTAGCGGCATTTGGCCTCCCTAGTATTGAATGTAAATATCTCCAGCGGCATTTCCGCTTGAAGGGGGAGTGGCTCCCGTTCCATAAGTAATTTTGTTAATGCTAGAAGAAGAGCTTCCGTTTGTGTAAGTTCCATTTATATTAGTTGCTGCTGCAGATGTTGCTGCAGTAATAGCTGCTGATATTGTTGAAGGTAATACAGACTCTAATATTTTACCACCAGAATCTAAACCTGCAAAACCATTTGATAAGTTTCTATCTCCTTCTTCAACATATGATCCAAGGGAGTTACTGATACCAGTTATTGCAGAATCAGTGTAGCTTTTGGCTGAATTTAAATTACTTAATAAATCGGCAGCGGTAGAATATCCAGAAATAACTGCGCCTGCTGGAATTGTAACAGTACCAATAAAGGTGGGTGAAGAAATAGGGGCATAGGTAGAAGATGCAGTTGATGAATCTAACTTAGTCCCAACTAGTGTTGTTAAAGCTGTTCCTGCTGACTGATCTGTAGCGATATAATCTGATATCTCTTTAAGTGTATCAAAAGAAGTAGGGGCTGCATTTACAAGACTTGCTATTGCTGCAGAAATATCTGATGTTCTTGCTATAGAAGATGGAATTAATGATAATGGTATTAAAGAAGAGGCGTCTAGCCCAGCTACGCCACCTTGCATATTTCTATCTGATTGTGGAATATATGCGCTAGAGATTTCCGATCTTAAATCATCAATAGATTGATTTACGGAGATTAACAAAGAAGTTCTTGCGGAGTTGGTAGCAGAAATTGCTCTTGCATTTGTAAAATAAAGATTTGTTCCTTCTGAAAGATTATTTGTAGTAAATTGATTTAAATTACTAATAGTTGCATTTGCAACTGCAGATTGAATATCTGCTGCCACAGCTGATTTAGCACGAGCATCTGTAAAAAATAGCTTTGTTCCTTCTGTAATACCGCTAGTTGTTAATTCGGCAATTGAATTATTTGTAAATGTACTGGATGAAGCAATCGCAGCATTAAGCTTATTGGTTGCATCTAAACTTGCGGAAGCTATTGCTGCTGCTTGTGCATTGCTAGCAGATCCAATAAGATCATATGAACCCACTACTCCAGCAATTGCTCTTGCATTTGTAAAATATTTATTTAATCCTTCTGCAACATTTGTTGTTGTTATTCCAGCTAATGCATTATTAACTGCATTTAAAGCTTCTGCATCTAGTGAAACTTGGTCTGGAAGTTGAGAAAGTGGAACTTTGCCAGAAGCATCTAAAGTTGCAACTCCATCTGCAGACCCAACTTTAAAAGCATAAAATGTAAGATTGTTCCATCTAGAAGAACCATTTCCTATTTTAAATTTAAGCGTGTCTGTTTCTATTCCAATTTCTCCATCTTTTAACAATGGATTGTTGGCTGTCCAATTTGATGCTAAGTCTCTTCGTAATTGTATTTTATATGCCATTATGAATTTCCTCCGTCTAGTGAAGGTGCCGAGAAGTCTGTAGATCCCCCACCACCAATTACTTCATCTGATTCTTCTGTGCTGCCGTCGTATAAACCATCATCAAATAAATTTTGATCTGCTAATGTAGGATTTGTTAAAGTATCTGCTGGAGATCCTCCGTCATAACCAATAATTTGAGGTAAAACTAATTGAGGAACATTTGGATTTATAAGATCTTTAAATTCAACTTTATTTTGAATATCAATTGTATGTACGTCTCCATCAAATGTGTGAGTATGCATATAAAATGGAGTTGGGTCAGTACTTGGTGGAGTTAACTCTATCCATGTTTGTCCATTATGAACACGTAAATTTTTTGTTGTTGTATTAATATAAATTTCGCCTTCTTGCCCAAAAGATGGGTCTGCTGTAAGAGCTAGCAGTCTTAGTGGAACAAGCATCTGCCTTGACATCGTTATCCTACTACTACTACTCTATATTCTCCAGCTGATGGTGCTGTAGCAAAGTTAAGTGTAATTGAATTTAAATTTGTTTTTTGTACATCTACTTCTACCTGTGCGTATGGTGTGGCTGATTCAAAAACTTGAACTGTTATATCAGATGTATTTAAATTATGAGTAACGCTATACGATGTTGCTGAAGCGCCTAGGGTTTCTGCAAATTTTCTTGCAATTGCATGATAATTCGTTCCGTCGTTTGTAAGTGTCCACTTGTCGGAAGTCTCATTCCATAAAATTTCTGTATCTGTTAATGTTCCACGCTCTACTACTACTCCCGCATCAGTTGTTGGAGTTCCAGTAAAAGTACTGTTAAGTTTTACCTTGTTGTCTTCAATGTTAATCTGTGTTGTGTTTACAGAGTTAACGGTTCCGATAACATTTAAGTTTCCGCCAACCTGTAAGTTTCCAGTAATTTCTACATTGTCTGGTAAGCCAATTGTTACTGCAGCATTATGTCCACTATTTGGAGAAACCGTAACTTCATTTGCTGTTCCAACAATAGTTGCTACATAGTCACCTGTTGTTTGCGTATCAAGTGGTATAACTAAATTTGTATCGCTTGCTGATGTTAAACGACCTTGTTGGTCTACTGTAAATGTTGGTACTTTTGTAATTGATCCGTATGTGCCTGCTGTTACTGCTGTATTATCTAAATCTATAGTTGTTGTGCCAGTTGTATCGTTATATGACTTGCTTAACCCTACGCCACCTTCAACATATGCACCAATTGCATCTTGGATAACTTCAAGTGAGCCTGAGGTAGATATCCACTCGGAGCCATTCCAGAAGTAAACAATGTTTGTAGAATTGTTGTAGTATAATTGACCAGATACTGGATTTGATGGTGCTGTTCCGAGATTTTGTATTCTAGCATTGAGTAACTCATTTTTATTGAGATCAATACTAACTAAAAACTTTTTTGCCATTGTCCTTCTCCCTTATGACAGATATGCTGTCCCCGAAAACGGCTGTGCCATTGTCAGCGTAATTTTATTAATACTATTATAGTCTATTCCAGTTTCCAACACGTCTCCTGAGCTAGACATGACCGTAACGTTTGGGTGAAACCCAAGGTTGTGATTTATCTCTAAAGAATACACCCCATTTAAAGGCCCAGATAACTGAGCTAATTCCCAAGAGTGAAGAAATGATACCTTTTTGTCTAAAATAAAACTCTGTAGGATATTCCATGTATTTGTTGAATTTGATTTTGGACCCCAAAATCTTGTTGAAATTGTATCAAAATAAAAGTCTCCTGGGACCCCTAGTGTGTCCGATGGATTTCCAGATCCACTGACAATTGTTCTGCCAGGTGAGCCTGAGGCTCTTACAACTACAAGTGGATTATTTTCTGTAACAATTAGACGGGTTGCCATTATAAAGTTACCGCTCTGTTAAGGGTTAAATATCCTTCAAGAAGTCTTGTTACATTATTGCTTGGATCAATGATTATTAAATCATATGCAGATTTTGGATAAAACAATTTTTTTGTTCTATCTGGAGAAACCGATACTGTTATTTTTCCAATAACTGGGGTTATGTGAAGCCCATCTATATTAGACAAAGTAAATGCTATCTTTTTTCCGCCCTGTGTATCTCTAACCTGCATTTTTGAGGTAAATGAATGTAGGGGAATTGGTTCGTTATCTTCATCAAGATATTGAACTTCAAAGCTAAATGTTGAATTTTCATCAACTTGAAAATTTTTTTGAGCTGCCATTTTTTACCCCTAAAATAAAACTTCCCTGTACCATATTTTAGCACAGGGAGGTTTCTAATCAACTAATAATTATTTAGCGATAAATCCAAATTCTTTATTGCTTGGGCTTAAAGCCTTTAAAATTACTGGGGCAATTGCTGCTACTCCAGCCGCAATTAAATCCTTTGGATTTGTATTGCCAGTCATATATAGAGCGGTGGCTGCTGCCAAGAATGCTCTTCCGTATGTTCCAAGTGCTGATAAGATTTGCTCTTGCATAGTTACTTTCCCATCTTTATTTAAATCAGCTTTATCAAATTTTTTGATAGCCATTTTATATCATCTCCTCGTGGGCGGGTTTGCCCATGAATTTTGGTTTTACCCAATTCTATAATTCTACCATTAAGAGGATATATCCACAAGTTCGCAATTGCCGTCTGAGCTACAGGCAAGCGTGGCATTTGTAGATGTTCCGTCTTCTGTTTCATAGAAAGATAAATCTTCCCAACGAATATTTTCAGGCATCTTTGCGACTAAATCGTTATATTCTTCTTTAGAAACTTCTTGGTACGGAGCCTGCTTGTATGAGTGATCAGACATTGGTAAAAATGATATTCCAGACACTTCATCAAAGTTTTTATATACCCAAGCTCCTACTTCCATCCATTCATCTTCTTTTACTGAAACTGTAATAGACGGCTTGTGCTCACACCATGCACGTTGGTAAACTAACCAAATGTTTAAATGCTCAATTGCTGTCAAATCATTTCTAACTACAGCGCCTTCTGGAGCTTTTATTGGAAATGAAAATACATAAGTATCGTTTGGCTTCATAACATCATCTTCTACTGGAATTCCAACTTCTTTTAAAAATGTAGATATTGGATCTCCCTTCGAACCACGAACTGTTCGGATATAATATTGTGAATGCCATGCATGCATACCTGAAGATACTCCAACTAATTGAGATACTGTACCAGAAGGCTTTACGCATGTGATTGCTGCTGATTCTGGAATTCCAATTTTTGCAGACTCTGATTTATTTGTTTCTCTAGATTTTTCTCTAAGTAAATTTAAAAATGCTTCTAAAGATACTAGGTCTTCTTTCCCAGACATAAACTTGTGTCCAAATTGACCAGTAAGGGAAACTCCAAGTAGTCTTTCTTCCTCTGTGTTGTCTTTCCAAATTTTACGAAGATATTTAAAGTCTGTTAAGGTTGCTTGCCAGGTTCCAAGAATGGTAGCTAGTTCTACTTTTCTTTCAATATCTTTTTTTGTGTCTTTTTCACGTAATACAACTTCTGAGAGATTACAAAATTGATAAGGGCGTAAAATAATTTCTGAGCAAGGATTTGTTCCGTAGTGTATATCTGGATCTCTTCTACCATATTTGGCTGCTTGAGCTTGAGCTGCGGCTACATTGTATATTCCTCGCTCTCCTGACTTTGAGTCATATAAAGACTTCCATTCTGCAATAAATTGTTCCATCTCTGGTTTACGAGAATACGCAACTGAGTTATTTGAAAGAGCACGTTGTGAATTATGCTCCCACCAGTTACCAGTTTTTGCTTGTGCCATTTCAATATCATTAATATTAGAAAGAGAAATTAATGCAGACCTTCTAACTCCGCCAACCACTACAATTTCTCCAATCTTACACATAATGTCGTGCGCCTCAATTGGCTTAAATGATCGACCTGCTGCAGATTTAAATTTTGCAATTGTAAAATCAAATAAATTAATCAATGGCTGTGGTCCTGATGATCTTCCACCCATAGTTTTAAGTCTTGCTCCAGCTGGTCTAACTTTAGAAACATCTATAGATGGAATTTGCCCAGACCAAAGTAAAGCAAGTAATTCACGATATGCTTTTGCCCAACCTTGCTTTGAATCTTCTACTGTAATAACCGTGGTTGATTTTTCTAAAGATTCTGGTACGGCAGGAAGTTTATTGATGTATTTATATTCAACAGAAAATCCAACTCCAGTACCACACATAAGAATGTACATGGTTTCATCAAATGACCTAGGAGAATCTACTGGAATAAATGAACAATTGTATCCAGCCACATGATCTCTGTCTAAAGCAGGACCTGCGGTCATTACAGAACGCATTGATGGCATAACGTCACGATTATAAACGGCTTCTTTTAATTCTTTTAATAAACTTGTATTTGGTACATACCCGTTGTTATTTTTAATATAATTTAACATGTAGTCAAAGTATCTGTCTACCGTTTCTCCCCAAGTTTCACGACGGTTTTCTTCCGACATCCACCGTGCATATCTTGACAAAGCAATAAAATTTTCGTATGGGTTTGCAATAGTTTTTGACATTTTTTGATAGCACCAGTTTCTTTGTTTATTTTTTATTAGTATGTAAGTATATCAATAAATTTTTCTATAACAGCTTTTAAATATTTTTTTTAGTTAACTGTAATTCTATAGTATATGATTAGTATTTTATATTAATTATCTGGAAATTAGATTTTTTAAGCAAACCCCCCTACCCCCTAGATTTTTATTTTCTAGAAAATAGGAAGGAGAAGCTTAAGATTATGCAAAATAAATTATCTGGCATATTGAGTTCTTCAGTGTAACCCCGAAACCTTGGTAAGTATAACATTATAAAATTTGTTTTGTCAACATTTTGCCAATTGACATGTATTTAATGTTAATGGTATGATTAAACCTCGTTATCTCTAAAGGAGGAATGCCAATGGAGAGAATCAAAAGAAGTTTGAGCGATGTAGTTCATAACTGGACGGCAATAGGATTAGCGGTGCTATTTTTATTTTCCGTTCAGCCAGGACCTACGGCTTCTCAAGCTTTAACAACTTTACCTGCAAAGGTAATTAAAACCGAAAAACAACTAAAAAGAGAAATAATAAATAAGTTCAGCAATGAAACTTATAGCAGTTCTGAAATGCTTGCGCCTGAAGATTTAAAAGATTTATTATGGGCTGTAGGATTTGAAGGAACTGCTTTAAAAACAGCTTGGGCTGTTGCTAGGGTAGAGTCAAACGGGAGACCGCTTGCTTTAAACGACAACAAATCAACTGGAGATAAATCTTACGGAATTTTTCAAATTAATATGCTGGGGGAACTTGGTATAGACAGATTAGAAAAATTTAAATTAGTTTCAAATAAGGAATTATTTGATCCAGTAACAAACGCAGAGATAACGTACTATATGACCAAAGGCGGAGAGAATTGGTCATCATGGTCTGCCTCAACAGGCAAGGCCAGGAATCTCATTCCAGAGTTCCCTAAATCATAAGGAGCACAATTGAAAAAGATACAATACGTATCTAGATATATCTCTTTATCACAGGAAGGCCTGGTCCCAAAGCTTGAATGCCCACTGGACCAAGGCTTTCTTTTTTGCAATGGAGATGGCGAAGATGAGATATTCTTGTATTGCCTAGAATGCAATTATAAAAATAATTTAGGTTTACAAAAATACAACGAAATAGTACAATTAGTAAATGACGCAATCTGAAGAACTTTTTTTTGAATCTATGCCGATTATAGAAACCGATGCAATGGGCAGGGAAAAGTTTTGGGAAAACAAAGAGGGAGAAGAATGACAGAGAGTCCAGAAGAGTCTCAAAATATTGAAGAAAATTTACCAATGGTTAATTATATTATGCTTCATAGGATTTATGATATGTTAACAATTATGGCCAACAAAGCAGATCCTGAAAAAACTGGAAAGCTTATTGAATACCATGAACAAGGATTTTTGCTAGGGCCAGTTCCGTCATACTCTCCAGAAGAAACCGTATAACATAAATAAGAATTTCACTAGCAAGTCTAGCGAAATAAGCAAACAGGCTTACTCAGAGTCCGCCCTCTACTAAGCCTGTTTGTGTTATAATTACTGTATGAGCCCACGACATTTTTCTAAGATGATGAGTAATCCTTACTTTCAAACAGATCACTATAAAAATGAAAGCAATGAAGCTCAAATAATAAAAAAAATTGATAATTATTTATTTAAAAATCCAGCTTTTAAATATCTTGTAAGAATTTTTAATCCCAGAAGGAGTAGATAGTGTTTTACGATAGAGAAGATTGCATTAAGGTTTCTTACTTTCCAGATGACTACGGCACCCAAAGTGGAGTCTTTTTATTTAAAGGATTTTACACCGACGAAGAGTGTAAAGTTATTGAAAACGCAGTTAGTCCTAAAATACTGTCAAATAGCGATGTGTATAAAGACACACTTATTAACTGGTATGCAGATAAAACAAGCCCGCCAATTCCAGGCATACTTGCAATTTGGGAAAAAGCTAGCGAATTGTTATACCCAGAATATGTTATGCACCCACAGCAAAATGTTTTAGTTGTTACAGAAGATCACGAAGCCGAACTTGGAATGTTTATCCATTCGGACTCACCAGGCAAAAACAAGTGTGAGTTATTGTCTCAAATCGATGTATGGAGGACTTGTTGCTCTTTAGATTTTGGCCTAGTAGCTTATTTTGGAGACTTCGAAGGCGGAGAAGTGTTTTATATAAATATTAATAAAGATGGAAATAGAGAAGATGCTGTTGGTCTTGATGACCACAATAAAGCTCTTACTGTAAAACCAGAAAGAGGAGATTTAATTATTCACGGCGCATTTAGCCCACACGCTCACGGAGTTAAAAAAGTAACTAGGGGTGCCAGATATGCATTTGCAAACTTTATTCTTAAAGCAGAAGACAATCCTGGAACATTTCATAATTATAAAACACCAGAATATTTAGAGCAAATAGAAAAAGATTTTTATAATTGGGGAGTTCCCTTAAAAGAAAATCCTCAATTTACTAAAGAAAGAATTAAGGAATACAAGGCCTCAGGCCTAGAGGGTACAAAGCTTGCAGAAGCATTCCCCTATTATCATAACGATTAATAATATATAGATCAAAATAGCACAGTGCGAAAAGTGAAAAAGTGCGGCGGAAATAGAAGACCAATTGTTTCATGTGAAACATTTTAACTATATACAGCAATATCTCTAGTATCAAATATAGACCATAGATATGATCTCGGATATATCTAAAAGGGCCTAGAAGGTATCATAGAGCCAAGTAGATAGATTATTGACCCATATGGTCCAAAGATGATTAAAACAGCCTTATATGATTTCCTAGACCCAATTTACCCAAATGACTCCAGTATAGTTATACTAAGATTGGTATGCTTATATATGTATATGTAGTATACAGGTGATTATGGTATATAGGGTTAGGTTTCACCTATCTCCCCCGTTTTTTTACATTAAAATAATAAGTGCAATATATGCAGACATAATTATCAAAGAACTGATAACTAGTTTATTATAAATGTCTTGTAGCTTTGGGTCTAACTTCATTTTACCTCCTATGCTGTAATTATGAATAGCACTATTACGGCTAACACTACAATAAAAATTGATCTTACTTTTTTCCTTCTTGGCCATTCCTGAGGCACTATTACATTATCCATAATATCTATTATACTATATGTTATTCTAGTCAACTAGAATATATATCAAGTTTTAAAATATATATTTGCTGGATTAAGCTCTGGGTACTGTATAAAAAAATCTGCTTGAATATGTTCTAATGTATACTTGCTAATATATACTAAAATGAGTATATACACTAATGCATGAAGAAATTTATCGAACTTTATCATATCAGCATAATACCTCGTTTACTTAGATTTACTAATCTAATTATATAGCACATATTTTATTGGTAACAGCATTCTAGTCAACTAAGATATATATGTTATTATACATATATGAATATTAATGAATTCCTTATTCCAAAAATGAACCCAGATCTCGAGTTCACATATGAAAATAGAACCAGTAACATAGATTTAGATTTTATGAGGCAAGTTCAGGAACTCAGGGATATCGGGCTCTCTACTTGGACACATAATATTAACAACCCGTATGGACTTCTTGAATGGCAAGAGCAACCTGGAAGATATTACAGCTTGTGGCATGCCTCTAATAAGTTTTCTAATCTCCCCGCTGATTTTGTACAAGTTGGGGTATACATTGGAGAACAGGCTTATTACATGGCAAAGGGTTGCAAAACCACACTACACCTATTTGATTCTTTTGAAGGTAACTCCAAAGTTACAGAAAATGACAATAGGCATTACTTAGAAAATAATTTTAGCAAGGGAACTTTAGAAAAATGCCAAGAAACTCTATCCAGTTTTAATAATATAAAATATTGGAAAGGCTGGGTGCCAGATAATTTTGATAAGGTAGAAAAAATATCTTTGCTTTCTGTAGATGTAGATCTTTATGAACCAACAAAAGCAACCCTAGAGTCTTTATGGGATAAAGTGATTCCTGGTGGAGCAGTAATGGTAGACATGCACAATGGTTTCGCATATGGGGCGGCCATGGCGGCAAAAGAATTTTTTGCAATGAAGATCAATATTGATACTACTATACTTCCTAGTGGAGTGCTACTTGTTATAAGAGATACTGATTAATTTTTCTGCAAACAGGTTCCATATTTTTGCCATGTACCTAGGCTTTAATCCATCTGCTGGATGCGGAGCATCGCTATGAGCCATTGTGTCCCAAAGCTTTCCAACCTCCAAAGTATCTAGTATTTCTTCTTGGGTAACCACAATATCAAATCCAGCTTCTTTTGAGTATTTTCTAAGAGCATGCAAAAATAGAGAATTTTGATATTGCCTTTGCTCATAAGTGTAATATGGGCTAATACCCTCATACTTTAAAAGCATTTCAGTAAACTGAGGTAGGGGTTCTATAATAACTACTTTAGAATTTGAAAAATTATTTTTTACATCATTAATAAAGCTTTTTACTATTTCATCGGCATTGTCATATTTAGAAAGAAATGTTCTAATATCTACATACCCAATCCAAAAGGCAATTACTCCGTCATCTTTGATTTCCGAAAATGGAATTGCATCATGCTTAAAGGATCTTTCTTTTTCTAGTCCACTAGACATGGCATTTTCTTCTTTTAGTCTACTAATATTAAAGTCAAATGCTTTGGCTCCAGCAGTACCCCAAATAATAAATTTCTTTTCATATTTTGAAATATCGTAATGCTCATGCGCCCTAGACAAATGGCAGTCACCAACAATATAAATATTATTCATAATTAAATTATACCATTAAGGATCCGCCGCCCAGCTTACGGGACTATGCGATTTACTTTTTCACAAAATGTTAATAAATTTTTAATATGTATGATACACATATTTTAAATGTCCGTTTTGTCTATATAGTCCGCCCATAGATATATGACCTTGAGCGTGAGTGTGGTGTAACTCACAAAAATAGTTTGCGAATACTAGCGAGTAACCCCCCTAAATGTCAGTCCCCCCTGCTAGGATTATATTATAAAGAAAATTAAATAAAGAAAAAGAATTAAGTCTAAATGAGCCTCTGAGCCTAGCAAATAATCCGAAAGGTGAGCCTAGCAAATAAGAGCAAATAAGTTAGACAACACGAAAGTATCTTAGAAAGGATAACTTAAAATGAATAAACTAAATGATATTTATACCGAACTATTGTTCGAATATAATCATGGCGGTATCAAGTCTGATACCGTAAGACGCCTTAGACTCACTAAGTCTGAGCGTATGGGTCTATTGACCCTAATACTAGCCGAGAGCCCTCGGTGTGATACCCAATGTGAGGTATCTCACTCCCTCTAGGGGGTGTGTCGGCTTGATAATGTCAGACACTAATGATAGTCTTACCTTAATGAACAACCTAACGAAAGCAGAAAAGAAAATGGATAAAATGAACGAGGCACTAGAGGCACTACAACAAGCAAACAAAATGTTTGCTGAGATGTTCGGTATAGATGAGGAGAATAACTAATGAAAATCTCCTACACAATTTGGCAAGGCTCTCTTAATAAGGGCAGACTAACCGCTAAGAGCATGAAAGAAATCACCGCTATTATTAACGAGTTAAACGAGGGTAATCCTCCGCTAAAGTTTGAGTATCTTGTCCATGAGATTGGCAACTAATGTTTGAGATAATCTTACTAGCGGTGTCGGTGGTATCGTTTATAATAATGCTTGTAGGGATAGTCCTTACTAATGAGGGGGTAATCTAATGATGACTAAATGGGATACTATCCAAGCAGATGTAGCAGATGCTTATGTCTACTTAGATGAAGAGTTAGCGCAAGCAACAATAGCCGAAGAGGAAGATTTTTTCGGACATGAACTTATTTCGCTAGACGAAATGAAAGAAAATGAATTAACATTAGATTGGGAGGCTAGCGAATAATGACATATAACGGATTTCAGTTAGTTATATCTAACGAATACGGATTTGAGTTAGATAGTTTCTTAGGGGCTATTTATCTGCCTTGGCACACGATTATCCTTACCGCCTTAGCGGTAGTAGCGTATAAGGTTTATAAGTGGAAGAGTGGTAAGTAATGAGATTATGGATACTCGCTTTATTATGCTTAGGGGTAGCGGTATTCGCTATCTACTCAGAGCCTATCTATGGCAACTGCCATAATACTATTGAGGGGCGCACATGCGACCTTCTCGGGTATAAGTGGGGCAGATAATGAAATCACAATTTGAAAAAGACTTAGATATAAAAGATAGTTTTATCGAAATGTTAGATGAACTTTATCCAAAATATAAAATCGGTAATTCAACTTTTACCGCTAGCGAAATCTTAGAATGTTGCGATCCCGTCGCATTTGCGATTGGATTATTAGAGCATGAAGATTATTTAAAAGAAATGGAAAATTAAAAATGGAAAACGGCGCAGATAATTTAGCTAACCAATTTAAAAACGGAATTAATAATTTAAATTTTTTAACCGATGAGCAGATTGATCAATTAGAAAAAATACTTAAAGACTATGAGTAAAATCACAGTAAAATAACGGCGTGTCGGCTTGACAAAATCCCGCCCGCCCGTATAGCTGCGGGGTCGGGCGTGTCGTTAAGGGTGTGATTAAAAACACCCTGGATTCTGTGGATAACTTCGGGCGTGTCGTGGCGTGTCGTCCACAGCCTCTATGTGATTAACAACACACCACTTGAGCGTCTTACTATGTGGAATTACCGACAAGTAATGTGCTAAATGTCAGTAGGTCATGGTAAAATACTAGGTATCAGATTAAATAAAGTTTTTAATCGCTAAAGAAAGGTAGTTAATAAATGACTACACTAATCCGAGAGATTACTCTCTCTAATGTCCAAGCCGATGAGGCTAATTTAATTGTCTGCGTATTTTGCTCAGATTACTCCTCAGATAAATTCTGCGGTAAATGTAAAGAATACAAGGGTCTTATGACACTTGGTGAGTGGTTGTCTTACACTCAAGAAAGTTGGTTATCATAATGATAAAACTTTGTAAATTCTGCGGTATAAATTCCGCCCATGTATCTAAGCATGGTATTCCTCCTATGTGCGATGAATGTATCGCTAAGAATTGGCGGAGGGTTAAATAATGAAAAATTATTCTATCGCTGATTTATTAGTTGATCAGTATTATGCGCCTAATTCAGTAAGCCGCCGTTTTAACGGCGGAATAATTAACCATGCCGAGAAGCGTGAGAATGTGTGGGCTGGAAATAATAATCAAGTTTTCGCTATTCGCTATCGCCCTACTGGAAGCCTAAATGATAATTGGGCTACTGTTTCTGTTAGAACGGAGGATTAAAAAATGAATGACTACTTAAATTACCAAGATGAAATTTATTCCGAATTAGTTTCTGAATTTGGAAATCAAATTACAAGCGCATGGCATGACGCCGTCGTATCAGAATTAAAAAACTGAGATCACAAATTAAAATGTGAGGTAAATCACACCGACACTACGGCGTGTCGGCTTGACAAGCCCGCAGAGCTGCGGCGTCGGGCGTGTCGTTACGACATTGTTATAAAAAACCCTGAATTCTACGGCGTGTCGATTTGACAGACAAAACGGACATATTGGTGTGATGCTTATCACAGGGCTTGAGCGTCTCATTATTTGGACTTACTGGCTAGTAATGTGAAAATGTCGGTGGGTTCGTGTATAATTCCTACTATAACCAACAAATGAAAGAAGGTGCCACTAATGGCTACTAAACTATACACAATCGAAAACTTACTAATTGGTAAGACTTATCGCTCAAACACTCGCCACTTTTCTGGTGAGATTATCTCTGCTGAGGCTCGCCCCGAAATTTGGTATGGCGAAAAAACCGAAGCCTATCTAATCGAAATAAATGCTGGCGGTTTGCGAAATAAATTCGCAACTGTTGCGGTAAAGGTAGGTGAATAATAATGGGATACATTGAAATTTTCCGTATGGATAACGAGGGTGCTGGCTGGGTAGATTTATCCGAAGCCACCCCCGATGAATTGTTCAACATTGAAATTGGATTACTAAACGAGGAGGCTCTCTAATGAACTTAGACGAATTCAAAAAACACGTATTGGCAACACGTGAAGCAAGCAGGGTGGAAGCATTGTCGGTGCTATCTGCTACAATTACAACTCAACCAAACGAAAGGGAAAACCTAAAATGAGTAAAATGAAAGAATACATAGAAATAATCGCAGCGAATTGTGATGAATGCGGTGGCGCAGGATTTTTATTTTTCGGAAACGAAAATAATTATGATGTAGAGCCTTGCGATTGTATCGCAGATTTATCAGATGAATTAAATGTAGAGTGGGTAAATAAATAATGTATAAACTATTTACTTACTATGACGGCAATTTGGAATTCACACACCAATTCTCTGACGCTTTATTAGCGTTTGAAGCATTCGCAAGATGTAAAGATTATGGGTTTGCTAAAGAATACGCAACTTATAATTTAACAATGCCAAGTGGCAAAATGTATACTAAAAACTTTAATGTGATTGGAATGGTGTCGGCTAAATGATGACCCGTAAAGATTATGTTGCTACCGCTGAAATTCTAAAGTATGTTAGCAATAAAACTCACCCCGCTGTTTTTTCTAAAATGGTTCACGATTTCGCAGAAATGTTTGCGAAAGATAATGAGCGATTTGATGTAACACGATTTCACGAAGCGAGTGGGTATAATGTTCCTAACTTCACTTCAAGATAAAGTAAAACGAATTCAGGAATTGCGTCGCAGTAATGCGGCGCAACCTGTTCGCAATAAAAAAAAATATAATAGAAAAATAAAACATAAAAATAAAATCGATCAATAATTAATTAGAACAGGTGTTCGAGGCCCGCCCACAGAGCTGCGGAGTCGGGCGTGTCGTTACGGGTGTGATGTAAAACACCCTGAAATCTGCAGCGTGTTGCGTAAAATGTCAGTCGACCCTGATATACTATCAATTCAACCAACGAAAGGTCGTCTCATGAACGATATTAACTCCTGCTACTGTACTAACTATTCTATCTGCACAATTTGTGCCCGTGGTTATTCTACCGAAGGAATGGCCGAGGAAGGTGAGCTGCGTACTAAATATTTTGATTTATTTGAAAGAGATGAGTTTCGCATGCAGTCACGCATGGCCGATGCAGAAATGGGGGATTTATAATGTCGGACCCAACTGTTATAATTACTCCTATGAAATTAAAAAGATCTAATGACCGTAAGGTCGCTAACCTTGTCACAAAAAATGGCAAGCAGGCAGCAATTGCTAATACTTTCGGTCTGCCTGCAGGTAAGGCATATTCATGCCCTGGCGCAACTACTATTTGTGAGACTGTCTGCTATGCAGGAAAATTAGAAAAACTTTATAAGGCTGTCAAGGCTAATCTTTTACACAACTGGGAATTGTTACGCAATGCGGATGAGCCTACCATGGTGGATTTGCTAGAGGATATGATTGCAGATTTTAAGGCTGATTGTGTAAAAAAGAATGCGCCTATGCTATTCCGTATCCACTGGGACGGAGATTTTTTTAACGATACTTATACACGAGCATGGCAATATGTAATCTTAAATAATACCGATATACAATTTTGGGTGTACACACGAGTAAAGTCTGCAGCGCTTATGCTAAAGAATATATCTAATCTATCTCTTTATTATTCCACCGACGATGAGAATAAAGAAATTGGTCACGAGTTAAAAGTAAATGAAGGTATTCGCCTTGCATACTTAGGTAAAACATTCGCCGTAACCGAAAGCACAATGAAAGAATTAACGGGCAAGCCTGGTGCTAAGTGTCCTGAGAATATGAAATCTATTCCGTTAATATCAAGTGCAGGCAGTGCATGTGTGTCATGCGGCTTATGTGTTTACGGTAAAGCAGATATTAGATTTTCTGCGAGTAAAAAATAATGGCGGAGTTAAAATATTTTAATGCATTAATAAATTCCGTGATTGGTGATCATGATCAGAAGAAAGCTGCTAAAGAATATTTAGCGGAGGTAGATCCCGACATATGGGGCCAGGAGGAATAAAAGGCCCGCAGTACTACGGGGTCGGGCGTGTCGTTACGGGTGTGACCGAAATCACCCTGAAAACTTGGGCGGGTTGCCTAAAATGTCGGTGGCATACGCTATAATTGCAACTATCAACTAACGAAAGGCTATAAATGAAAATAGTAAAGCACTCTCTACAATTCATAACTGAATTAGATGAGACTAACCCAACCGCACAACGCATACTTGCCTTGCCACAAGAAGTCCAAATTGCTATGCTAGAAGGATTACTTAAAGATTTAATTGCGCCTGCATTAAAACCAATTATAGATGAGTGCAACGCAGGCAATTCTTATGCAACACTAAAGGTTGTTATCTAATGCTATCAACCGCCCTAAACTTATTATCTGCAACCAAAGATAGTATTTTTGATGAGGAAATAATGGGATTAGCTGGTGAATTGCATACACGCAGAAATGAATTGCCTGATGAGATTTTTGCTAAATATCTATTTATGTATTCATCTGCCCTATCTGCTAAAGTAGCGGATAGCATAACTAAGGTATTGCTTACAAAGGCAGAAATGTCAGCCCTATGCGATACAATAGATGAGATGGACAACCTAACAGAAACTATACTAGAGGAGAACGAATAAATGGGAAGCATAACTGCACTAGGAATACAAGATAGCGTGTTAGACTTGGAAACACAATTAGCGTATCACTTACAGGGTAATCATTACCCACCCGTTCCCGTATCTATGGTAGCACCTTGTATTGATGCTATTGATGCTTACTATGATGAGGACTATCAAAGAGAGATCACCCTACCTTCACCAATAACTTGGAGAGGACAGCCTACCGCACCCGCCTCCGCTATTATTGACCAACACCACCTAGAGTTTTGGCTGCCTGAGTGTGATTAGTATCACACAATAACTTTCTCAAATAATGAGATACGGATACTAAATGTCGGTGGTATCCGCTATAATAGACACCTAACGAAAGGAAACAAATGACCAACTCAACACTAGAAGTAGGCGCAACCTACACAACCACTCAAAGTGGTATCACAGGAATAATCAAGTCGGTAGATACTCTGCCTAACGGCACAAGTCGTATCCTGCTTGATGTGGAAGGCAAAGACCGCTGGACAAGCACAACTAAATAAGCACAACGAAACAGGGACAGTTTAGAGAGTGTTCTAGTCCAATGTCGTAAGTAAGAACTCTCCACCTTCGGGTGGAAATGTCAGTAGTCCCTGCTATACTAATCAACCAACCAACGAAAGGAAACAAATGAGTAGAGGAAAAGCAATACAGGTAAAAATACCTACTGCTAAGGTTATCAAAGCCTTAGAAACAAGGTTAGCCAAACTAAAGGCTGACTACGCAAAGCAAGACGAGAACGAGGCTAAGTTCTCAAAAAAGAAAGAGGCTTGGCAGAAAGAACTTGGCAAGTGGGCTATTGCTAATTTCACAAAGTCTGAAAACTTACGCACCAACTATCGTTCTTACAACAAAACCCTAAATGTTGATTTTGACATTACAACAGATGGCAAAGACTTTCCACAAGAGCCTGAAAAGGACTATGATGAAATCCACCGCCACACTTACAACGAGATGGTAGAGGAAATGGATAACGCTATCCGTATTCTCAAAATGACAGATGAGGAAGTAGTCAATACTTCTACTTACAACGCTATCGCAAGATACTTGTAAATCTTTGGGGGGCAGAACTAAAGTCCTGAACCCAAACAACCTGAGTATGTTGCCAAACTACTCAACCACCAACTAACGAAAGGAATAAAATGTCACCAATACTAGATGTTACTAAAGGTAGATTTTATCGCTTAGGCGATACCTTCACCACAGGTAAAAGCGGTGTTACTGGTGCTATTAGCGAAATCGTATCTATCCGTCCTAATCTAACTAAACTAAGATTAGATACAGGTAGCGGTATGCGTTACGCTATGGTTAAAATCGGTAAGTAATTTTATAGGGGGGCTAGACAAAACCTAGCCCCCCATGTTAAAATAGTAATCCCTACTAACAAAGGAACAAAATGAAAAACCGTTATCGTGTAGAAATATATGACGAAAACAAAGCAAATGATTTAACTATCTACTCTGAGCAAGGTGTGGATAAGGAATACTTAACTGAATTAGTATTCTCTAACCTCCGCAATTTTAATGGAACAGTTCGTGCTTACGTTTATGATAATCTAAAGAAAAAGAAAACTACGGCGCTATTGTTACCAGAAGAATTTATTCCTAAGAAAACGCAATTAACTAAACTGCTTGGCTAAAGCGTTGCAGCGATCTTCTCTTTCGCTGCAGCTGGCCCGCAGACCTGCGGGGTTATCCACAGGGTTACGAGAGTTATCCACAATCCCTGGAAATCTGTGACATTGATCACACCGCACAATTCGGACATATTGTATCTAACTATATACAATGTCAGTGGCAGATGTTATAATGAATCTAACAACAAACGAAAGGAATAAAATGGCTCATAATCTAGAAATGGAAAATGGCGAAGTTGCATTTGCGCTTCGTGGTGCTCCTGCTTGGCACAATCTTGCCAATCGTATCTTCACTCAAGATGAGGAAGTTACAACACAATCAATGCTCGATGAGGCAAAGTTAGCGAACTGGAATGTTCGTTTATCTCCAATCAAAGAATATATCCCAGAAACATTTAACGATGTATCTGAGGCTTCTCTAGTGCTACGCACTAACCCATTCAATGGCGGAACCGATGTTCTCGCTACTGTTGGCAAGCGTTACAAGCCTGTGCAGAATGAAGAGTTATTTCAATTTGCAGATGCAATTCACGATGCTAACGCTGATTGCCGTTGGGAATCTGCTGGCTCACTAAAAAAGGGTAAAGTAGTTTTCGGAACTGTGGACATTCCACGCACAATGGTATTAGACCCACAAGGTGCTAATGACCAAACCAAACTATACTTAATTGTATGGACTTCACACGATGGTTCTGTTGCCGTTCAGGCAGCCGTTACACCTGTTCGTGTAGTATGCCAAAACACTCTTAATCTTGCGATGAAGAATGCTAAGCAATCATTCAAGATTCGCCACACACAATCTGTTGAAGGTCGCATTCAGGTTGCTCGTGAAACTCTTGGGCTTGCTCTAGGCTACTTTGATGAATTTGAAATTGAGGCTAAGGCTTTATTTGCTCAGGCAATTACTGACGCTGAATTTTCTAAACTTATCAAAACAATTTACCCAAAGCCTGCCGATGATGCTTCAAAGGTTGCGCTAACTAAATGGGAGAATAAGGTTGTGCTAATTGATGACCTGTATCATAACTCTCCAACTAACGCTAATGTCAAGGGAACTAAGTGGGGTGCGTTCAATGCACTAACTGAGCGTCTTGATTATTTCCGTTCAGGTCGTGGCAATTCTGAAACACTAATGGCTGGTGCATCAGGCTTTGACCCAATTCTTACTGCTGAGAAAAATAAACTTCTCAAGTTAGTAAAAGCATTCTAAATAAATGCTAACTAACGGGGGGGAATAAAATCTCCCCCGTTTTTTATTTGGTTCGTTAGCTTAGCGGTTAAAGCGCTACCCTGTCACGGTAGAGATCGTGGGTTCAAATCCCATACGAATCGCATCTCAAGATATGAGACGCCCGCAGGTCTGAAGGCGAAATGTCCGTTTTACGGCTTTTATAAAAAAACCCCTGAAAACTATTGATATTTGTCAGTGGGGTCCGCTATAATACTCTTACAACCTAATGAAAGAGGATAAAATGGAAGATACACCATACGGCGCTACAGTAACACCTGTAGTTCCTGAATCATATAACGCTAATCTATTAGTAACCTATAAGGTTATCCACGGCTATTCAGATGCAGAATATGCAACCGATAAAGTTGCTAGCATTGAATGGT